>PDWI01005350.1_pt1 | contig 16906 bp, 16 predicted proteins | sample 1430891 | NCBI WGS metagenome assembly PDWI01 (sample SAMN01162508, study PRJNA174530) | Oral metagenome, whole genome shotgun sequencing project. | biome: Marine environment; feature: Marine mammal; material: Swab sample of the gingival sulcus; isolation source: swab sample of gingival sulcus...
AACGGTGTTGTCGAAGGAGCCAAGACAGACCAGCACAAGCTTTACTTCACGGATGGCAAGAGCGACCCGAACCATCTCATTAAGGGATTAAAGACTACTGGTGAATTCCAAGCAGACCGTCACATCCCAATTATGACGAAGCTTGAGCCTTTTGCTAAAATGCAAGTTGGCGGACAGGACAACAATCAGGTTAAGTTCGCGCCTCGTGGTTCATTACTTGGTCTTAATATCAAGAATACTACAGGCGAGCAAATGATTGTAACAAAGCTGTTAGTCTCTGCAACAGGTGTTTTCCACCACAAAGGTTACTTTGATTTGAAACAAGTCGTTGATGGTAAGCCAAGTTTTGTCGGAGAGAACGGCACTGGCGAGCTTGCTTTCCCCGCAGAAGGTACGCTTGCCGATGACGAACAAGCTTGTTTCTACGTTTGGGGGAACACGCACGTTCTCTGTTTACGCGCCTAAGTCAAAAGTTACGCCAAGCGAAAAGATGTTTGACGATGGTTACGCTTACAATGTTGTCCTAACAGTCAACGCAACGAATAAGTTAGGCGGTACAGCTGCTGACTGGAATAATGGAGGACTTCTTGGTAACGATGGTGAAATTGGATTAAATCCTCTTTCTCTTGTTGCGAAGTATGATATTGCAAAGGTTGCAGACACACAAGGCACAAACCACACGCTTCAATTCGTAACTAATCATAATGTTAAGAACGAAACTAACTATGATAATTTCCAAGTCGGTCAAGATGTTGGTCTTTATACTTGGGCTGAAGCTATGCGTCTATTCGGTTATGATGTAGATGATAACTCTGCTCCTCAAAAGAATCCATCTTTGAATTGGAGTATTCCAATCCCAGGAACTTCTTGGTCGAAGTTAAAAGATGATAATAAATACGGCAAACTAAATTCTCCTAAATATAGAACTATTGGAGGAGAGGAGTACTATATGCCAACAGCAAAAGAAATGACAGCCATTCTTCCTTTTAGCCCCCTTGGAAGCGATGGGTTCAAAGCTATTCAAAATACAGCTTCTAAGAATTCTAGCTTAAATTTAGTTTCATTCACTAATGATTGGGCATCGGTTCTGTCTACGCCTGTAAGAAAATTAGGTAAGGTAAATGGGAATAGTGAATTGCTTGGCGAAGTTGTAATTGGTAATGAAATTTTACGTGTTACAGACTATGATGATGAGTATATTACTAAGCAAGTGGGTAATAGTTATATTACTTATGCTAAACGTTTCATTGGTACTAAGTATGAGTCTGCTTGGCGTTATGAATATAAAAAGGACGATTTAGTAAATGGTGGTAATCATTTAATAGTTAAGAACGTTATGTTGGGTAAAAATTCTAGCAAATCTTTAGTTACAGATATTGCAGATGATGTCTTTTTTGCTCAAAATAATAGTGTAGAGCGTATATTCCCTGCTTATGGATATATAAGTTTAAGATATAATGAATTTACTGGTATTGCTGCTACAAGTATTAGAAATCTTAATGTTTGGGGTACTTGCTGGTTAAATACTCTAATGGATGTTCAATCAGCTCTGAATTTCAGTTTTAATACAAGTCAAGCAATTACTGATAATTTTAACTTCCGTACTTACGGTTTCACTGTTCGTCCATTCAAGAAACATTAAAATATTGTTACTAAAGCGAGCTTCTTAATTTGTTGAGAAGCGAAGAAAAGTTTGCCCTTTGCCTTTTAGAGCGGAGGGCAAACTTGCTTTTTCTAATACTAAATAAGAGTAAAATCATTCCTCCCTTGGTGGGAGGTGGACACGAACTGAAAACGAGTGGATGGAGGGGAGGACAGTTAATGAATATTGTCGTTAAGCCAAAGGGGGCAGAGTAAGCTATTGATGATATTCTTTGGAAAGAAACTAAAGCTTAATCTTGCTGTATTTAAGAAAATAAATTATTTTTGTGCGTAGTGGAAGTAAATACCATATTATAATGAAAGTTACATTTGCCATTAAGTATAGGGCCGAAGTTGGGCAAGAATTAAGTCTTGTCGGACTAGAGAAACGAGCGTCCTTAAATGAGCAACAGCGAGATATTACTTTAGAGCGACAAAATGAAGAGCTTTGGCTTGCTTCTGCAGAGTTTGACAACGATAGCCAAAGTTTTACCTATAGTTATCAAGTACGATCTTCTTCTGACAGCAAAATACTACGTCAAGAAACGGGAACTAAACACTCTTTTGTCCTAGAGGGTAACACTAAGCTCTACAGAGAAGATGCGTGGACAGACCGAACAAACTATTATTATCGTTATACAGAAGCTTTTGCTTCGATACTCTACCCTCAGAAATTAAACATACAGAAATCAAACTCTGACTTATCCGTAAAAACAGAGAATGCCCTTAGACTAAATTTAGAGGTATTTGTTCCTCCTATGAGTGGAAATTATAGGGTCTATCTAATGGGAGAAGGTGAAACTTTTGGGCAATGGCAAACAGCAAGAGCTTTAGCTCTCAATAATATAGACAAGGGGCTTTGGCACTTATCAATAAATATTAGGAGAGAAGAGCTTGAGAGAGAGAGTTTTGCTTTTAAGTTTGTCCTGATAAATCAAGATAATGGGGACTTAATTTGGGAAGAAGGAGAAAACCGAGTGCTTAACCTCCCTCACCAGCTTAATGATTATGACAACATAGCTTTTACCGGCTTAGTGGCAAGACTTCCAAAAGAATTATTTCATAAAGAGAAATTTGCAGGTGTCGTTATTCCTCTATTTGCTCTTCGTAGCAAACAAGATTATGGCATTGGGGACTTTGCAAGCTTAAAACTAGCCATTAATTGGGTAAAAGAAAGTAAGATGAAAGTCTTACAACTGCTCCCAATCAACGACACAACTTTTTATCGTGATTGGCGAGATTCATACCCTTATAATGCTATCTCTGTTAAAGCTCTTCATCCTATTTATCTTGACTTGCAAGATTTAGAGCCAATTCAAGATAAAACTCTAAGAAAACGCTTTGCCGAAGATAAAAAAGCTTTACATAAGTGCGAACAAGTTGATTATCCTAAGGTTTTGGCATATAAAGAAGCTTATCTTAAGCAACATTATACTGAACAAAGAAATAAAATCCAAGCAGACCAAGCTTTCTTGACCTTCATCAAAAACGAGGAAAAATGGCTAAAGCCTTACGTTGCTTATTGCTTGCTCAGAGATAAATATTTCCCTCTACAAAAACTAAATAAGTGGCAAGGATTTGAGAGCTACAGAGCAAAAGATATAGAAAGCCTTTTTGCCCAAATCGAGGTTGCCGAATGGCAATATTATGCTTACCTTCAATATCTCCTTGATAGACAGATGAGGGAAATTCGTGCTTATGCTAGTAGTTGTGGCGTACTCTTGAAGGGAGATATCCCCATTGGAGTAGCACCTCACAGTGTAGATGTATGGGCTGAACCTCACCTATTTAACCAAGAGATGTCTGCAGGAGCACCTCCTGACGACTTTGCCCTTGAGGGGCAGAATTGGGGTTTCCCGACCTACAACTGGGACGAGATGAGAGCAGACGGCTATGCTTGGTGGCGAGGACGTTTGCAACATATGCAGAGATATTTCTCTGCTTATCGCATAGACCATATTTTAGGTTTCTTTAGAATTTGGGAAGTTCCCCGTTCAAAGAAATCAGCTCTTCTAGGACATTTCTCTCCAGCTCTACCACTAAATCAAGCTTATTGGGAAAGTAAATTTCCTAATCAAGCGTTCAAGCAATTAAAAGAGTATGCCCTTGTTCAATCTCCCAAAGAGCAAGGACATTATCACCCTCGCATTGCATTTGACAAGACTGAGCTTTATAAAAAATGGACTAAACAGGAACAAGAGCAATGGCAGGAGCTTAAGAATGACTACTTCTACAAACGACATAATGAGCTATGGCGAGTAACAGCCAAAGAACGCTTAGAAGCTTTGCTCAATAGTAGCGAAATGCTTGCCTGTGCTGAAGACCTAGGAATGCTTGCAGATAGTGTACCTGAAGTATTATCAGAGCTAGAGATTCTCAGCCTTGACTTAGAACGAATGCCTAAGACCATTGCTCAGACACAATGGACTAACATAAAGCAACTCCCCTATCTCTCTATATGCACAACTTCGACCCACGATATGCCTAGTCTAAGAGCTTGGTGGAAAAATCTGTCTAAAGAAGAGCAAAAACAATATATAAGGCTTATATTAAGGGAGGATAGCTCTATTATTAACAATAAAACAAAGCTTTTTACTGCAATTATACGCAACCATTTAAGAGCTTCTTCTGTAGCTGTTATTTTACCTTTTGCAGATTATCTATCTTTTGCCCCCAAATTAAGTAAACAAGAAGCAGAAGAAGAGCAAATCAATCACCCAGATAATCCTAATCAGAAATGGTGCTATCGTATGCCTTTTGCCATAGATAGCCAAGCAAAAGGAGTTCTAGATTGGCAAGAGCAAGTAGCTCAAATAATTCAAGAAGAAGGAAGATATTAAAAATATAGAATGACTGAAGGAATTTATATAATAGATAAGGCTGATGTTCAGCAGTTTGTTGGACTGAATAATGCGAACCTTATTACATTAATGAACCTTTACCCAAAAGCAAAGATACGCTTACAAGGTAAAGTATTAAAAGTTATGGCTTCAGAGGTTGACACGGAACAAATATTAGGATTATTGCATAGCCTCGAAGACATTTGCGTATATTACAACCAACTAACAGAAGAACAAATCATACAAGCTGTTAGAGGTGGTAAGAACCAGAAGACATCAGGACCTGTAGAGAAGAAAAAACAAGGAACGGAACAAAGTGATTTAATTCTCTACGGATTACACGGAAAAGCTATATCTGCTCGAGGAGAGAGCCAGAAAAGGATGGTTAAGGCTTTTGACAAGAAGGATTTAATTTTTGCCGAAGGTCCTGCTGGTTCTGGTAAAACTTTTCTTGCAATTGCTTTAGCAGTAAAAGCCCTTAAAACAAAGCAAGTACGTAAGATTATCCTCTCACGCCCTGCAGTAGAAGCTGGAGAAAAGCTAGGCTTTCTCCCTGGGGAGATGAAAGACAAACTTGACCCTTATTTGCAACCTCTCTATGATGCTCTTGGTGAATTAATCCCTAATCTCAAGCTAAAAGAGATGATTGATACCGGGATTATTGAGATTGCCCCTCTTGCTTTTATGAGAGGGCGAACACTAAATAATGCAGTTGTTATCTTAGATGAGGCTCAGAACACATCATCTCCTCAAATGAAGATGTTCCTTACTCGTCTTGGATTTAACTCCAAAATGATTGTAACAGGAGATAGTATGCAAGTTGATTTACCTAAAGGAGTTAAATCTGGACTGCGTGATGCTATTGAGCGTCTATCAAATGTTCCAGACACTGCGATGATACACTTTAGTAAAACAGATATTGTTCGTCATAGCTTAGTGCAAGCAATTGTAGATATTTATGAGCAAGAGAATATAACAGATAAATAAAAAATATAATTTATTAATCCTATAACAACGAAACAAATGAACAAGACTTTAGTACAAACAGACTTTAACCTTCCAAAGCAAGAGCGTGTCTACCACGGCAAAGTACGTGATGTATACTTCCTCGATGATGACAAAGTAGCAATGATAGCAACGGATCGTATCTCTGCTTTTGATGTTGTTTTACCAAAAGGAATTCCATTTAAGGGACAGGTTTTGAACCAAATTGCAAGTTACTTTCTGAAAGCAACTCAAGATATTGTACCAAACTGGTTAATTGATACTCCAGACCCAATGGTTGCATTTGGACATCGTTGTGAGCCTTTTAAGGTTGAGATGGTCATTCGTGGCTATATCACGGGCAGTGCTTGGCGTGCTTATCAAGCTGGAGAACGTGAAATATGTGGCATTAAACTACCTGAAGGATTACGTGAGAATGAAGCCTTTTCAGAGCCTATTATTACGCCTACAACAAAAGAAGATGAAGGACACGATGAGAACATCTCAAGAGCAGAAATCATTGCCAAGGGTATAGTTTCAGAAGAAGATTATTCTCAAATAGAAGCCTACACTAGAGCTTTATTTAAGCGAGGACAAGAGATGGCTCGTGAACGAGGGCTAATCCTTGTAGACACTAAGTATGAGTTTGGGAAGAAAGATGGTAAAATTTATTTGATTGATGAGATTCATACGCCAGATTCTTCACGTTATTTCTATGCTGATGGCTACGAGGAACGTTTCCAAAAGGGAGAAGAGCAAAAACAGCTATCTAAAGAATTCGTTCGTAAATGGCTAATAGATAATGACTTCCAAGGAAGAGAAGGAGATGTTATTCCTGAAATGACTGAGGAATATTGTCAGAGTGTTTCCGAACGCTATATCGAATTATACGAAAAAGTTACGGGTCAAGCCTTTGTTAAAGAAGAAAGTGAGAACCTTAGCCAGCGTATCGTTCGCAACTTAGAAGAAAAATTAAAATGAAAGAAATCCTAGATATTAAAGAAGGAACAGGAGATAAAACGAAGATGGTGCAACGAATGTTTAATCGTATTGCACCATCTTACGACAAACTTAACCGAATGATTTCCCTTGGAATGGATAAATCATGGAGAAGAAAAGCAATCACGATGCTCGCTCCATATAGTCCTAAACGTGTTCTAGACGTTGCAACGGGAACAGGTGACTTGGCTATTGACCTTGTAAACTCAATTGAGAGTATTGAAACAGTTTTAGGAGTTGACATCTCTGAAGAGATGATGAGGCAAGGAAAAGACAAAATACACTCACTTGGTCTAGATCATAAAATTGGCTTTGAGAAACAAGATTGTACGAAGCTTAGCTATGAATCTAGTAGCTTTGATGCCGTAACAATAGCTTTTGGCATTCGAAATTTTGAGAATATCCCTAAAGGATTAGCCGAAGTTTATCGTGTATTAAAAGCAGGAAGTCCTTTGGTTATCCTAGAGCTTACTGAACCGAAAAACAAACTCCTTTACTGGGGATATAAGCTTTATGCCTATAAGATTATTCCATTTTTGGGTAAAACTTTCTCCGATGATGGTGATGCTTATGAGTACCTACCTGCATCAATTGCTAAAGCTCCTCAGCGAGAAACAATGGTTCAGCTAATGAAGGAGCAAGGTTTTTCAGAAGCTTATTACCATAGTATCTTCCCTGGGAGTTGTACTATTTATGTTGCTATTAAATAGATGTTATACGGCTTAATTGGTCGCCCCCTTGGGCATTCTTTCTCGAAGAGGTTTTTTGATAATCTTTTCGAAGAACAAAGTATTGAGGCTCATTATGAGTTGTTTGAATTAGCTTCTATTGAGGAGCTTTCAAGCTTACTAATAAGAGAAAATTTGCAAGGGCTAAATGTAACCTCTCCTTACAAAGAGGAGGTGCTAGCTTTTGCTGACTATCTTTCTCCCTCTGTAGAAAAGTTAGGAGCTAGCAATGTCTTAAAGATTGAGCGAACAAGCGAAGGAAAACCATTGATCAAAGCTTATAATACTGATGTTATTGGTTTTCAGAAGTCTTTAGAAGAAGAAAACGGATTAAAAAACGCTCTTATTCTTGGTACAGGAGGTGCAGCTCGTTCTGTGGCTTTAGCTCTAGAACACCGAGGTGTTCAATCTATTTTTGTGAGTCGTACCCCAGAACTTAATTCTAGAGGAGATAGTAGTATTATTTCAATTAATTATGAGGAAGTTGAAGCATATTTACCTAAAATAGACCTCTTGGTGAATGCAACTCCTATAGGATTTAAAGCAGAAGAGTGTCCAAAGCTTCCCTATCATCTATTATCCTCTCAGCATTTAGTTTATGATTTAATCTATAATCCCCAAGAAACACTTCTCTTAAAGCGTGCTAGACTTCAAGGAGCTAGGACAAAAAATGGCTTAGCAATGCTACACCTCCAAGCCCTATCTGCTTGGGAGATTTGGCATACTTAGAGCAAAAAAGGATAATATTTCCTTGAAATATACAAATCTGTTGCCTCTCAATGGTGTATTTTCAAAAGGAACTTATATCTTTGTTGTAGGTTTAATTAAATAAAGATTATTGAAATGAAGAAAATAGCAGTATTTTATGGTTCTTCTACAGGAACTACTAGTGAAATTGCTCAACGTGTAGCAAATGAATTAAATTGTGAAGCTAATTGCTTTGATGTTGCCGACGCTTCTGCTGATGATGTACAAAACTACGATGTACTTCTTCTTGGAAGTTCAACGTGGGGTATTGGAGAGCTTCAAGACGATTGGGAAGAGTTCTTACCTAATCTTAAGGAACAAGATTTAAGTGGTAAGTTTGTTGCTCTATTTGGTTGTGGAGATGCAGATAGTTATCCAGACTCTTTCTGTGAAGCTCTTGCTATTATCAAGGAAGAACTAGCAGGTACTGGTTGTAAGTTTGTTGGGGCTTATGAGCCAGAAGAATATAGTTATGATGAAACTCGTTGCGAAGAAGACGGAAAACTTATCGGTCTGTGTATTGATGAGGTTAATCAACCAGAGCTTACAGATGACCGTCTAAGCACTTGGGTTAAGCTTATTAATGCTGAACTTTAAGATATTATTATATACTTATCTAGATTATAGATAAGAAATACTAAATGAAATAGGCTCTATTCTAGAAAATAGAGCCTATTTTTTTAAGATAGCTTTATAAGCAAATTCCAATCATTTCATAACATTTAAGGGGCTGTAGCAAGATACATTAGCTACAGCCCCTTAAAATATTAGTTTAAGAAAAGATTATGCCTTCCCTTCAGTTGTCATAGATTTGTCAATCTTCTTAACCAATCCTTGTAGAACAGCCCCTGGTCCTACTTCAACAAAATGAGTTGCACCATCAGCAATCATTGCTTGCACACTCTCTGTCCAACGTACTGGAGCTGTTAGCTGAAGCATCAAGTTTGCCTTAATTTCCTTAGGATCTGTAACGGCATTAGCTGTTACATTCTGATAAATTGGGCAGCGAGGAGCTGTTACCTCTGTATTTTCAATAGCCTTAGCAAGCTCTTCTCTTGCAGGCTCCATAAATGGAGAATGGAAAGCACCACTAACCTTCAATGGTAATGCACGTCTTGCTCCAGCTTCTTTCAACAGCTCACAAGCACGCTCTACACCTTTAATTGAACCTGAGATTACCAACTGACCTGGGCAATTGAAGTTAGCTGCAATCACCGTTTCATCTTTGATTGTTTCTAAAACTTCTACAACCTTAGCATCTTCTAAGCCTAGAACAGCCGCCATTGTAGAAGGCTCTATTTGACAAGCCTCTTGCATTGCCATTGCACGCTTGCTAACAAGTCGCAAACCATCTTCAAAGCTTAAAGCTCCAGCTGCTACAAGAGCTGAAAACTCTCCAAGAGAATGTCCTGCTACCATATCAGGCTTAAACTCATCTCCTAAGCAGATAGCACAGATTGTAGAATGCAAGAATATCGCAGGTTGTGTAACCTTTGTTTCTTTCAGTTCTTCTTCTGTTCCTGAGAATAGAATATCTGTAATTCGAAATCCTAAGATTTCATTTGCCTTCTCAAATAGTTCCTTTGCTATAGGATAATTATCATATAGGTCTTTCCCCATACCAACGAATTGTGCCCCTTGACCAGGGAATACATAAGCTGTTTTTGCCATATAATTTATATTTATAATGTTTATAATCGTATATATTATGTTAGTCGAAAATCTTAAACAAGCTCCAAAGCTCTTCTAAGAACTTTCCAAGTACGTTCTACAGAAGCAATATTTACTCTTTCATCAGGAGAGTGAGGACTTCTAATAGTTGGTCCTACTGAAATCATATCCATATCAGGCATTACTCCTTGAATGATACCACACTCTAGACCAGCGTGAATGACCTGTACTTTTGCCTCAACATCTAGGACTTCCTTGTATGCCTTACGCATTACATTCATAATAGGAGAATTCGGATTAGGATTCCAACCGTTATATGCCCCATCGGCTACAACCTTAGCTCCACAAAGCGTCATTGCACTCTCAATAGCAGAAACAACACTTAGCTTACGGCTCTCCGAAGAACTACGTACTAAGAAGAAAGCCTCAAACTTTCCCTGACCAATATTGACAAAAGCCATATTCGTAGAACTCTCTACAATCCCTGGGAAACTTGTCAGCATTGACATCACGCCATTAACGCAAGCTTCTAGAGCATTGATAGTACCATCTTGGATTTCTTCTGGAACAACGGTTTTAGGACATTCCTCTAGACGCTCTAGAGCAAAAGAAATATTTGCTTCCGTTTCAGCATACTCTTGCTTAATTACATCTAAATAGTCGGAAGCCATCTCCCAAAGAAGATCAGCCTCAGCTTCAGGTATTGTTACGACAGCAAAAGCTTCACGTGGAATAGCATTACGAAGAGAACCTCCCTTAAATGTAACAAGTCTTGCTCCACAATCACGGATAATCATTTTAAGGAAACGATTCATTAGCTTATTAGCATTACCTCGTCCTAAAATAATATCCATACCAGAGTGTCCCCCCTTCAAGCCTTTCAAGGTAATTGCCACAGCAATATCTCCTTCAGGGGTTGCTTCCTCATCCTTATATTCCAATGTTGCTTCAACATCTATACCTCCAGCACAACCGATGAATAGCTCATTCTCATCTTCACTATCAAGATTAAGTAAAATATCTCCTTTACTGAAACCTGCTTGCAAGTTATTAGCTCCAACCATTCCGACCTCTTCATCAATAGTAAAGAGTGCCTCAAGAGGTCCGTGCTTGATATCCGTACTTGCTAGCACTGCCATTGCATATGCAGCTCCGATACCATTATCAGCACCTAAGGTTGTATCACGAGCAGTTACCCATTCTCCATCAATGTATGCATCAATAGGATCCGTTTGGAAGTTATGTTTTGTAGACGCATTTGCTTGTGGTACCATATCAAGGTGAGCCTGCAATGTAACGATAGGACGATTTTCCATTCCTTCTGTTGCGGGCTTACGTATCAAGACATTCCCCACAGCATCACGTTCCGTTTCCAAACCTAAACTTTTGCCTAGAGCAATAACATATTCTTCTGAAGCTTTCGTATAGCCTGTTGGACGAGGTATCTGTGTCAAGTCATAGAAATAACCCCACACGTTTTTGGGGGCTAATGTTTTGATTTCTGTTGCCATAAATTCAACTAATTTTAGTTAATAATTCTTGTTTGTTTGTAATTTAATTGTTTCTTAGTTATGATACAAGTGTCGTTTGTAACCATCATTTATAAATGGTAAGATAATAATACAGATTAAGCCACTCAGTGTTACCCAAGATGTTTGCACGAAATGTACAATTAGAGCAAAGATGCCTGCATCATCATTAGAAATACCATATTTAGTTAGTGCCATAATAACCATGAAATGCCACGCTCCCAAACCAGCCTGAACAGGAGCAACTACAGATAGACTACTCAGCACAAAAGCAATACAACCTGCAGAAAAGGGGAGATTAGCCGTGAAGCTAAAAGCAAAAAAAGCCGTATAGAAGAAAAGAAAATAGCCTAACCAAATAGCGATACTATAAATAATAAAAGGAGTTCGCTCCCTCATTAATGCAATACTTTTCATTCCCTCCCAAATACTTCGTATAATATTTGAGAATTTATTGCTAGGTTTTTTCCAAACAAAATAAACGAGTCCCATCAAACCTATTCCGACAGATAAGATAAAAACGTAAAACCACTCTGAAGCAAATAAAACTTCAAACTTTGCCATTAGATAAGTATTCTCCACAAACAAATCTCTAAAGAAGTCATATTGCCAAATAATCACAGCTAACAATAAAATCCCCAAAGAAACGACATCAGCTAACCTATCATTAATAAGCGTCCCTAGTAGTTTTGAGAAGCTAATATCCTCACGCTTACGATACTCAATACAACGCCAAAACTCTCCAGCTCGAGGCAAGACCATATTTACTGAATAAGAGCCTAAAACGCAACAAACAGCATTCAAACGCTTGGGTTCATTGCCACTTTCCTGAGCAATTGGTTTGACAAGTAAATGCCAACGTACACCTCTTAATGTATTAGCCAGTAAGCCAAAGACTAAACTAAAAGCTAAATAACCATAAGATACATTACCCGAGAGTCCTCTGAAAACCTCTTCAAAGTCCATATCTCGGTATAAGTACCATAATATTCCTCCTCCCAATATTAGAGGAAAGAAAAACTTAACAAATAATTTGACTAACTTCTTTACTTCCATTGTATCTAGGAACAAATATAAGAAGATTTTACTAATGCACCATATTTAGAACTAATCTTCTCCTTGTAATCTTTTGAGATCTTTGCTAAAATTATTTATATCATCAACATCAATCTTTATTTCTTCTACTCGAAACTGTGTAGCAAGCATATCCGAACCTATCTTAGCCATAGGGTAATAAAACTTGCTATGTTTACGTGCATCTAGATTATTTTTAGCTGGAGATAGGAAGTTTGTTTCTCCAAAAGAAATAGCAATACTAATTAGGGCAAATGCAATGACAAAGCCCAAACCAGCCCCTAAAATATGATTAATAAACCCTAACACCCCATCTTTAAAGAGAGAGGCAACAAAAGTTCCTATCGCCCAAAAGATAACTAGAAGAACGAAAAAGGAGGCTATAGGCAATAAAATCCCCTGTGTATCTGCAGAAATCTCAAACATTGGCAATACATTATCCGAGAGCCAAGCTCCAAAAGGTGAAGCATAACGATAGGATAAAAATGCCGAAACAAACAGTACTAGACTTTGTACTGCTCCTTTAACTGCCCCGTGTACAATAAAAACAAATAGTATAATTAATATGACTAAATCAATCCAATTCATTACAAAGACTTATATATAATTGACATTACTCACAAATATATAAAATTATAACCATTTTCTCTAAATAGATGTAATCTTTCAGAGGGGCAATTCTTCTTTTAAGCAACTTGTAGAATAGAAACATTTGATAGATATTATTTAGGACACAAGTATACTAAAGCTCATTAATACCTATAAAAAAAGCTCTAGAGAAATCTCTCTAGAGCTTTTTCCTATAAGACTCTCAAGTCTTCTATAGATTATCTTGAGTTCTATCAAACTCTGGCAACTTAAAATCAACAAAACATAAGCTAGCTAAAGCTGTTCCATAACGTTTCTCGATTGTCAAGCCTTCTGTAAGGAAGTTTAACTCCCCAAGATAGAAGTGTGAATATGTTTTAGCGTGTAAGTCATTAATAACACGAACAAGGCGTGCTTCAAGCTCCTCAATACGATAACGACCATTAACTTCACAAACAAGTCCTCCGACTTTATTATCAAAGTTTTCGTCAGAATACATCCAAGCATAAACGATACCTGCCGAGATAAATTCATCTTGCTGACCGTGAGCGACAGCCATAATCGTTTTCATCTCAGAGCCGAATGGAGGTAAATCAATCTCATCCATAGAAACAAGATGTGCCGTGGCTGGAAGTACTGAAGAATAGGTCATTATATTGAAGTCCGAGATACCAGCATCATAAAGTGCCATATGGTATGAACCAGCGTGTAACTCCAAATCAGACTCGCCACTTCCCTTAGTCGCAAAAAACGTATGAGGGATTAAATTTCCAACAAAATTACTCATTTATAAATTCTTAAATTATTTAATACTGAAAAGTGCACAAAGATAGGCATAATACTCCACATTGACAAGTTTATGCCATTGGGTCTTCATCTAAATTAACTGAAAACTTATCCCATTCAAGCTCTTTCCTATCATCTACGAAATCTTCCACAACTTCCTCTAAGTCCTCAACTTTAGTCTTATCCAACAACGTAAAGCTACGTCCGTGAATGATTGTTACGTAACGCTTTCGCCCCTCTCTATCAAGCTCTTTATGATAGGATATACGTCCCTCGACCCTTATCTTATCTCCTTTCTTTAGTAGTTCTTCTGCTTGTTTAGCTAGCAGATTGCTAAACTCAATATTGTGCCACTGCTCCCAATCGGAACCATCAGCTTTCAAGCCTTTTTCGATAGTATACAGTTGAAGTTTTACTCTTAAATGCTCATAATCAAAGTATCTAATATCTAAATGGTCAGATATAGTTCCTTCTAAAGTTACACTATTAACAAAACACATATTCTTCTTTCTTTTACTTCAACATAAACCTTATTACAAAGATAGCAAATAATCTCTAGTGTCTTCCCTGAGAAATTGGAGTTCCTTCGGGGAAAAACTCTAGTTTGTTGCGATACGAACTGCAGTTTGTTCGGGAATAAACTGCAGTTCGTATCGCAACAAACTAAGCAAGACTCAAGACACAGCTATAAACCTTAGCCTACACAACTAAAAAAAGCACCTTAAAACGAACAAAAGGGCTAAGAACTATTTGCTTGATTATTTTTAGGAGAAAATGCTTATCTTTGATTACCACAAAAAATAATTTAGGAAACAACAAAATGTGTCAGAACGAAACAAGAATAAGAGAAGAAGAAGATCAATCTAGCTTGGAGCAACAACTTCACGAACAATATGCTATAAACAACAACACAAGTATCACGAATTTCATATCCTTTTTGACAGCGATATTTGCTCTCTTTGGAAGTTTTGGTTATGTGTTTGTTCATTCAACAAACACACCTTCTCAAAATGGTCTTTTTATTAATGAGGGGGTGATGAGTTATGAAGTCTTCTTATTCTGTAGCATTATTGTAAGTGGAATGCTTTTCTTTTTATCAACGATTAGTCTATATCTAGGTTATAGTAATCGTAACAATCAAATTATTATTGATAGGATTAGAAAAAAATATTATAAGGATAGTGAATATAACAAGATTTTTGGGACTCATTATAATGCAGAGGGTAAAAATTTCGTTTCTTTTATTCAGGATTACTTTAATATATTTTATATGCTATTTATAGCTGGTCAAATAACAGTGTTATGTGCAACCTATTGTAAGTTACAAGCAGTGGGTATATCCTGTTTTACTTGTTGCGTAATTGTTTTACAATTTCTTTTTATAATCTTGTCCATAGTCCTTAGATATCACTATTACTCAAAATATAAGAAAAGGTTGCCACAGAAAAAGAAGGAGAGCAAATGGCAGATATGTATTCTTAATAGATGTAACTGTATTACAATTCTATTGAGCCTCTTTGTAGTTGCTGTAATAGTTTTGGTTAAAAACACAATAAGATAATGAATATAGAAGTTAATTGCTTGGTTCGTTTCCTTAATGCCAAAGGAGGAGGACGAGTAACAAGAATAAAAGGCGATACAGCCTACGTAGAAGATGAAGATGGCTTTGAAATGCCAACTTTAGTCAAGGAATGTGTCCGTGTTGATGAAAAGGATACCTTTATGCCGAGCTATAAAGTACCTGTTATCAATAAGCCCAAAAAACAAAAGGCTGAAGAAGCACAAACAGAAAAGACCTCAAAGGTTACATTTGACGAGCCTAGTCCTTTTGTAAACTTTCAAGAGGAAGAAAAGGAAGAATTCACACCTCCTAAGCCTCATCAATTGCTGAAAGCTTATGGAGAAGTTGCTTCATCGCTCTATTTCTTCCCCCTTGACGAGAGCCAAATGGAGCTTAGCGACTACGAAATGTATCTTGTTAATGAATGCCAATACTCTTTCTATTATACGATTAGCTTTAAGGAACAAGAGAAGTGGGAGCTTATTGCTCACGGAATTCTTGACCCAAAGACAGAGGCTTTTGCCCTAGAAATTGAACGAAAGCACCTAGAGAAGTATCAGGAACTAAATGTACAAATCCTTGCCTTCTCAGAAAATCCAAAGCTCTACAAAGGGAATTTTGACCTAGAGTTTAAGCTTGATTTGAAGAAATTCCGTAATCGTAACACCTTACAAGAGAGCAAGCTCTTTGATGACAAAGCCATTATCCTTCCTCTTATAGAGCAGTCTGTCATTCAACAAAAGAAAAATGACAAACTCATAGAACGCCTACACGCCTTTCCCCAAACAAAGCAAACAAAGGAGAGTCGTAAAAATCGAGTCCCAGAACTTCAGCTTGAGAAAGATAGAAATGGCTATTATAAGTTTGATCTGCATATTGATGAGCTACTAGATACAACGGCAGGAATGGATAGAAGAGATATTCTGCTCTATCAATTGGCAAAAGCTGAAGATGTGCTTAAACAATATAGTAAGTTTAAGGAACGAAACATCGTCTTTATTCACGGCAAAGGCGAAGGCATTCTAAGAGCCGAACTCATCAAACTACTCAAGAAGAAGTTTCCTAAGTTCAAGCATCAAGATGCTTCATTCTCGGAATACAGTTATGGCGCAACACGTGTTACAATCAAATAGCTTATGGAGATAGAACGTAAATTCCTCGTAAAGTCCGACGACTTCCTAAGTGAAGCTACGCAAGTGTACGATATTCGTCAAGGTTATCTGCGTTCACCTGATGCAACGATACGTGTGCGTACTCGCAATGACGAGGCCTTTCTGACGATTAAAGGGGCAAGCGACATAAGAGGGCTTATGCGTGAAGAGTGGGAATACCCTATCCCCCACTCCGAAGCTTTGGGACTGCTCAAGCTTTGTAAGAATAACTATATACAGAAGAAACGCTACCTCGTACCAATGGACGGCTTTACTTGGGAGGTAGATGTTTTCGAAGAAGAACTAGAAGGCTTTACCTTAGCAGAGATAGAGCTAAGTAGTCCTGATGAAGACTACCCTCGCCCTCATTGGATTGGTAAAGAAGTTACTGGAGATAAACGCTATTACAATGCCCAAATGGCTAAGATGAAAACAAAAGATATAAACTTAAACGAAGAATAAGCTTATGAAAAAGAATTTTTTAATCCTCCTGACACTCTGCTTTGCTCTCTCGTCTGTACAGACAGCTCAAGCAGATGAAGGAATGTGGCTACTGACACAGTTAGCTAAGAAATACAAAGAGATGAAGAAACGAGGTCTGAAGATG
>PDWI01005770.1_pt1 | contig 16904 bp, 13 predicted proteins | sample 1430891 | NCBI WGS metagenome assembly PDWI01 (sample SAMN01162508, study PRJNA174530) | Oral metagenome, whole genome shotgun sequencing project. | biome: Marine environment; feature: Marine mammal; material: Swab sample of the gingival sulcus; isolation source: swab sample of gingival sulcus...
TGACAAGCGATTTATGTACGAAGAATCGATGCGTACACCTCTTATTATGCGACTTCCAAAACGTTTCAAAAAGCACGGAGAAATAGATTATATGGTGCAGAACATTGACCACGCACCAACATTTTTGGAAATAGCAGGTGTGGAAATTCCTGCTGATATTCAAGGAGAATCGTATCTTCCTTTATTGAAAGATAGTTTTTGGGATAAATGCAAATGCAAAAACAAAAGAAAAGCGTTGTATTACCATTTTTACGAATTTCCTGCCGAACATATGGCAAAACGTCATTACGGTATTCGTACAAAACGCTATAAACTAATTCATTTTTATAACAATATTGATAAGTGGGAGTTATACGATTTGAAAAAAGACCCAACAGAAATGCAAAATTTGATTGATAATCCAAAATATCAAAAGAAAATAAAACAGTTGAGAAAGCAACTTTGGGATTTACAAGTGAAATACGATGACCCTATACGTTTCAAATATCCGTTAAAACAAAGCAAAAATATATCAAAATAAAAGTCAAAACAAATAAAATCTGACAAAAATTAGGTTTTTAGGTTAAAAAGTATTACTTTTGTATCGATTTATCAATTTAGTTTAACAAAAAAAGAAAAAAAGATGAAAGCAACAGAAGTATTAAATGACTTGAAGCGTAGATTTCCAAATGAACCGGAATACCATCAGGCAGTAGAAGAAGTATTAGAATCAATTGAAGAAGTATATAACCAACACCCCGAATTTGAAAAGGTAAACTTAATCGAAAGATTATGTATTCCTGACCGTATGTTCTCGTTTCGTGTAACTTGGGTCGATGATAGTGGAAAAACACAAACCAATATGGGGTATCGTGTACAACATAACAATACAATAGGTCCTTACAAAGGTGGTTTAAGATTTCACTCGTCAGTATCTCCTTCTATTCTAAAATTCTTGGCATTTGAGCAAGTTTTCAAGAACTCATTGACTACTTTGCCTATGGGAGGTGGAAAAGGAGGTTCAGACTTTAACCCAAAAGGCAAATCGAATGCAGAAGTAATGCGTTTTTGTCAGGCCTTTATGAGCGAACTTTGGAACCATATTGGTCCAGAAACAGATGTTCCGGCAGGAGATATTGGTGTTGGAGGACGTGAAATAGGATATATGTACGGAATGTACAGAAAACTATCTCGTACCAATACAGGTACACTAACAGGAAAAGGTAAGCAACAGGATATGGAAACATCTACTTCCTAATGAATATGTTAGCCACCAAAGGAATTACCGATTTGAAAGGACAAGAAGTCTTGATTTCAGGTTCGGGTAATGTAGCAACCTACACAGCAGAAAAAGTATTGGAATTGGGTGGTAAAGTATTAACTTTATCTGATAGCAACGGTTATATTTACGACCCTGACGGAATTGATGCAGAAAAATTAAAATATGTTTTTGAATTGAAAAACATCTATCGTGGAAGAATCCGTGAATACGCAGAAAAATATGGTTGTAAATATGTAGAAGGTGCTCGTCCTTGGGGAGAAAAATGCACCATTGCACTTCCATCTGCTACTCAAAACGAATTAACAGGTGATGATGCAGAAACATTGGTAAAAAATGGCTGTATTGCAGTATCAGAAGGTGCGAATATGCCATCTACACCTGAAGCGATAGAGGTATTCTTGAAAAATAAAATCTTGTATGCTCCCGGAAAAGCAGCAAATGCCGGTGGAGTTTCTGTTTCAGGATTAGAAATGACACAAAACTCAATGAAAATAAGTTGGTCGAAAGAAGAAGTTGACCAAAAACTAAAAGACATTATGGCAGATATCCACACAGCTTGTGTAAAATATGGTACAGAAGAAGATGGATTTGTAAATTACGTTAAAGGTGCAAATATTGCAGGATTTATGAAAGTAGCCAAAGCAATGATGGCACAAGGAATTGTTTAGAAAAGACTTTTAATCATAATAATTAAGAAAACTTCACTTTTTTTGAGTGAAGTTTTTTTTTTCTAAAAAAAAGATATATTTTTGCTCAGTTTTAATCCTAAATAATAAAAAAAATAACATAAAAATTATGAAAAAAAGAATCACACTTTTTATTAGTTTATTTGTTACATTATTTGTAGCTAACGCTCAATACCAAACAGTTAATTATCAATATGAGCGTAATTGGTTTAATGAGAACAACCCAATACCTTCAGAAACTCATTGGATGTTAAATGGAAACATCACAAAGAGTATAGAACTTGTTGAACTTGAAATTTACAAATCAACAAAAGTTAATGAAACTGACCCCATTTATATGAATGTTTGGCGTAAAGGTTTGGGAGCAAAAAAATCTCATTTCTTTATCCCGGTAAATATTAAATTAGTAGAAAATAGAAGATATTCGTATGTTATTCGCTACTACAGTCCACTATCTAAACTAGAATATAAAGAGTTAAAACACACTTTAGACTTAACTATTGAAAATTATTTGAAAACAAATATTTCGATGGAGAAAAGTAAAGTGAGAATGAGTAAGTCGCCTAATGAAATGTATGACGATTTAAATCAAATTATTCACAGAGGACTTAAATATTACAGATTAGGTAATGGATTAAAATTTGACTCATTTAGTTCTATAGTATTAAAAAAATTAGAACAAGTAAAATCATTAAAATCAAAATACTCTAAATATAACATCTTAAATAAAGATAAAAACTACACAAAAGACGATTTAAAAGTTTTACATTTTAATAAATTAATGAAAGAATTAGTTTCAACTTGTAATACAGAAGCTAATAACTATCTTAAAACGAATATTTTGAAAATGATAGATAGAAAAGAAGTCTTAAATTATCCTACCGAAAATAAGCCTAATTCAATTCGTTTAAACATTGGCTATGGTGGTATTCACAAGTCAGGAGGCTTCAAAGATATGTCTTATGCTACAGCACCTTATGCTGGTATCTCACTTCCTTTGGCAAACAGTCAAATGAATGATAACATATTAAGTCGTTCTTCAATTTCATTTGGAGTTTTTCTTGAACGCTATAAATTTTCAGGAGATGCAGAAAAAGTAAGTGGAAGTTTTATTAAACTACCTGCTTATATTGCTTATGGAATAAAACCTGTTTCGTTTATGAGAATAAATATCGGGGCAACTACTTTTGAAGAAAATAGTACAAAAACATTTGACTTCAAAAATATTTCAGTTCGTCCATTTATTGGAATTGCTTTTGAATTAGACGTAACCGCTAAATTTGTACATTAATGATGAAAAAGATTAAACAAAAAATATCATTACTATTATTAATGGTTGTACTATTTACTTACACAACTCCTATTTTTAGTATTGATAAAAAAAGACATAGTATCGGTATTTCAACATCACAAACTACTGTAGGAAAAAACAACCTTTTTATTTTTCCTGAAAAATATACTGATATAGACCAATTCGGTATCAACTACAACTATTATTTTAATAATAGTTTCTCATTAGGATTGGAATATAATACTTTTATTGAAAAGGAAATAAAAGATATTAAATGGAAAGATTTAGAATGGGAAGCATTCAATGTTAATTTGATTCTAAATTATTATCTGAATAATGGTTATGTATTTAGTAATAAGTCAGTTATTACTCCTTATTTTGCATTAGGATTAGCTTATTATAGAATTGATGTAAATAATAAATATAAAGATTACTCAAGTTTTTCTAATAGCACTTTCTCTGAATTAGGACGTGTAGGTTTGAATCTTCAATGGAATAAATATATAAGTACACAGCTTTATCTTCAAAGAGCTAGAGTATTACCAATTTATAATATGGATAAAAAAGAGTTTATCTCTCAAAAAAATAATTCACTTCATACTATAGGTTTAACGTTTAAGTTCCATTTTAAAAGTGAAGAGAAAAGAGAATTTAAATCTCCTTTAATTTATACCTCCGGAACAATTGAAGAATATCAAAAAATTTACGGCAATAAATCTGATACGACATTAGTTAGTGACAGTCTTAACACAACGACAGATACTATTTCTGAAGTGCCTCTTTTGGATTCTAATCTACTTATTCCAATAGAAGAAGATGTTGAAGTTGAGACCAATAAAGAAAAAAGTGTCAAGAAAGAAAAAGCTCCAAGAAAAATAAAAATATATCAGAAAGAAGGAAAATTAAATATTTACATTGATAAAGGTCGTGCTTTGGATATAGAAATAGAAAATAATCTATCCAATAAAGTACAAATAGTAAAAGACACAACAATCCTAATGAAGAATAATAGATATATTCAACAAGATAGTACTAATTATGTAAATGTAAATTCTCTAAAAAAAAAAAGATAAGAGACAATAACTCCAACTCTGACGATAACATTTTTTATAGAAATAATAACAGTAGGTCTAGAGGAAGGGGAAAATATCGCAGAGAATCTTCTAATTCTAACTCTAATTTCTTTGTACCAATTCCTATCCCTATAAAAAGTGGTCAAAAAAAGAAAGAAGACAACAACAAAGAAGAGAATAAAGTTATTCAAAAAGGAAATAATACCAACCCCACTATTATTGGTGGGATTGGTATTAATTCATCTGAAACCCCAAATATAATCAACACCAAAGACACTGTTTACATTGTAAAAAAAGAAACAGAGAGAGAAGAAGATAAAATTTGGAGACTCTACTTTGAACACAATAAAACAGCATTAAACTCCAATAATAAACAAAAATTACAACAGATTGTTAATATTATTAAAGAAAGTACTGTTATTTTGATTGAAGGACATACAGATAAAAGTGGGTCTGTTCAAATCAATAATACTATTTCAAAAAAACGTGCAGAAAATGTTGAGAAATATTTAACCAAAATAGGATTGAATCCAAGTAAAATGTGGGTTAAATCACATGGTGAAAAGTTTGCAACAAAAGAATACAATCAACAAGAAAGAGTCGTTATTATTACAGCAAAAGAATAAAGAATAAAGAATAAAGAATAATTATCAAACTAAAAAAACAATGTCATTAGTAGTAGGCGATAAAATTCCTAATATTTTAGGAAAGAATCAAGATGGTAAAGAAATTAAATCCTCCAATTTTAATGGAAAAAAATTAGTGATATATTTTTATCCGAAAGATAATACACCTGGTTGTACAGCACAAGCGTGTAGTTTAAGAGATGATTATAGTGAGCTACAAAAAAAAGGTTATGAGATACTTGGAGTTAGTACAGATAGTGAAAAGTCACATCAAAAGTTTATTGCTAAACATACACTTCCATTTGATTTAATTGTAGATGAAAATAAAAAGTTATCAGAACTATTCGGAACTTGGGGCGAAAAGAAAATGTATGGTAGAACTTATATGGGAATGTACCGTACAACTTTTATTATTAATGAAGAGGGAATTATTGAAAAAATATTTACTCCCAAACAAATTAAAACAAAAGAACACGCATTACAAATACTTTCTTTAGAAAACTAAAAAAGATGAAAAATACATTTAATCCTTGGCATCACGTTAAATCAAGACCAGTAAATGCTCCTAACGATATTGTAAATGGAGTGATTGAAATTCCAAAAGGAGTAAGAGGAAAATATGAATTAGACAAAGAGAGCGGACTTTTAAGATTAGACCGTGTACTTTATTCATCTGTCTATTATCCACATAATTATGGATTTATTCCACAGACTTTTTGTGATGATAAAGACCCTTTAGATATTCTTATTTTATCTCAAATAGAGGTTGTTCCTCTTTGTATTGTTCCTGCAAAAATTATCGGTGTTATGCGTATGTTGGACAACGGAGAAGCTGATGATAAATTGATTGCAGTGGCGGCTGGTGACCCAAGTGTCAATCATTATAACGATATTTCAGAAATTCCACCGCATCTCAAATCGGAAACAATGAGTTTCTTTGAAGATTATACCAAATTAGAAAACAAAGAAGTAGTAGTAGAAGATTTTGGAGACAAAGCAACTGCTATGGAAATTTTAAATGACAGCTTTGCTCTCTATAAAAAAGATTACGGAGTACTACACAATTGGTTTTATGGATAAACTAATAACAATATAAAAAAGATAATTCTCACTTATGAAAATTATCTTTTTTTATTCCCTACTCTATTATTTTTATTAAAATAGTTCTACTTCTTTATTCACTTTCTTTATCAAGCCTTTAAGAACATCTCCCGGTCCATACTCATAAAATTGATTAACACCATCAGCAATCATATTTTCTACAGTCTGTGTCCAACGTACAGGACTTGTCAATTGTGCTATTAAATTTTCTTTGATTTCAACAGGATTAGTATGTGGCTTAGCATCTACATTTTGATAAATAGGACATATAGGCTGATTAAAGGTAATTTTTTCAATGGCTTCTTTTAGTTCCTCTTTTGCAGGATTCATCATTGGAGAATGAAATGCACCATTTACTTGCAATCTCAAAGCACGTTTTGCACCTCTATCTTTAAGAACGTCACAAGCTTTATCTATTCCTTCTATCGAACCTGAAATTACGATTTGTCCGGGACAGTTATAATTCGCAGGAACCACTACCAACTCTTTATTTATTTCTTCACAAACTTCTTCCACCACCTCATCTTCGAGAGCAAGAACCGCTGCCATTGTTGATTCTTCTATCTCACACGCTTTTTGCATTGCTAAAGCACGAGCATACACCAAACGTAGTCCATCTTCAAAAGAGAGCACTTTGGCAATAACCAATGCTGAAAATTCTCCTAAAGAGTGTCCTGCAACCATATCCGGTATATCATTATTTTCACGCACAAGTGCTGAAACAACAGAGTGAATAAATATTGCAGGCTGAGTAACTTTTGTTTGTTTTAATTCTTCAGAAGTTGTTGCCTCAAACATTATTTCAGTTATATTAAATCCTAATATCTCATTAGCTTTATCGAAATACTCTTTAGCAACAGGATATTCCTCGTATAAGTCTTTTCCCATTCCGATAAATTGAGCTCCCTGTCCGGGAAATACAAATGCTTTCATTATTTTATCATTTTAATTTATAATAGGTACAAAAATAGAATATATTTTCAGAAACAACAAATCGTTTCAATAAGTTTGTGATTTATTCTGTTAAATCAAAAGAGCGAAGTATAGAAATATACCTCGCTCTTTAATCTATTTAATCATTTATTCTTATTCCTTAATAAATTTCACTCTATATAGTGTGCCTGTTTCAGAACGCATAACTACAAAATAATTTCCGGTAGGATATTGATTTACGTTAATAGAGAGTTTATCACTATTAGGCAATGTTTCTCCTCTATCCAACTGTTGACCTGTTGCAGAAATTACATAATATTCAAATGTATTACCTCCATTATTAAATGGTAATGAAATATTAATTACATTATTAGTTGGAATAGGGAATGCTTTCAACGAATAAGTTTCCAAATTGAACAATCCTGACGTATTATCACATCCTGTGAAAGATAATTCCGCAACCGATGTCCAAGCCTTATTGTCTATTTCTGAAAGAGCAACTAACTTAACATAGCGTCCTACTGTTTCTGGAAAATCAACATCATTCATACCTTCTTTCACTGTAAATTCTCCCTCTTTAACCGGAGTACCCCAATTACTCTTATCATTAGAAATATATAATTTATACTTTTTAATAGTACCATTTGTAGGACCATCAGTACGAGTAAGGTAATGCATTGCACTTAATTTATATTGTTTACCCAAATCAATAGCAATGTAATGAGGTGGGCGTGTTACTCCAGAACTCCATTTAGTGTGCCATAAAGTTACGTTATTTCCATCAAAAGCTTTGACTCCCTCACTTCCAGGTTCAGCACTGTCCACTCCTATCAGTTTCATTCTTTGATAAGGAATTACTCCCGGATTATCACAATCTACTGTTGGTGAGCCTTTAACCTCAATCATATCTTTTACTGTTCGAGAATAAGTTTTACCATTCTGAGTGATAGTAAGTGTTACATCATATTTTCCAGGATTAGCAAAAAGAACTTTTGGAACTCTACTGTTAACATCATCAATATAAGAGGGTGTTTCACTAAAAGACCAAGTCCAAGTAGCACCAGCATGTTTAAGCATTGAATGACAATTAAATTGAATTGTATCTTCAACATAATCATAAACCTTCTTCTCTACCCAAGGAGTAACTAAAGGTGCAAAATCTTCTTCTGCTAGTGGAGATTCCCACACTCCTGCATTTCCGGCAACACGAAGTTTAGCATCTCTATAAAATGGTAATGCAATATTCACAAGCATTCCTTTTGGATAATTATTATTAAATTCTGTCCAATTAGTATCTCCATCTTTTTTCATATAAACATTCCCACGAGAAGCAAAGGCATACACTAAATCTTTTCCATCGATTGTTGGTTGAATAACGAGACTTTTTGTTGATATCTGTCCAGACCAACGTATCCAGCTTTGACCACCATCTTCACTTCTATATACTCCTTTACCATCTTGATAACCGGCATACACAACATTGGCATCATAAGGAGATATAACAAAAGACAAACGAGCATTCCAAGATGTTGGTTTTGTTTTTTTAGTCCAAGTCTTTCCGCCATCTTCACTTCTATAAAAACCTTTATCGGCAACATCAACATACATCACATCAGGATTAGCAAAACTACTATTAAAATATTTTATTCGACCTCCAAAATCCTTCAACATATCAAAAGTTGCTCCATAATCATGACTTATCCAAATAGCATTTCCACTTCCAGAATATATCGTTGAAAAATAATAAGGATGTGTATAAAGGTTACTACGACTTGCTCCATAACTATCCATATTTGGATGTTTTCCTCCATCTCCTTGCTTTGGTGTAAATGGGAATCGTCCCTCCAAAGTACCTGTGACTGTTTTAGGTAAAATCATACCAGAACCTAAATCATCAAAAACAACGTGTCTGCTTTTACCTTGAATAACCCAACCGGTAGCAGATTCACCACCACCAAGACGTAAGGCTCTATCTCCATAAAAATCTGCAATAGCAGTATTACCATTGTGGTATCTACCTCCAACACAAATATCTTCATTCCAACCTTGGTCAAACCCCCAAAAGTCCGAACCAATTAACCCCTCATTTCTCGAAGAATAACGAGATTTATAAGTTAACCAATCCTTTGAATAATTCATACCACCATCAGTAGCAATCCACATTTTTTTTCCATCTAAAATTTTAATATCTTGAATATCGGGATGAATACTAAAACTACCTGCATACCCTCCTTTAGCATAAAGAGTTTTACCTCCATTTGATGATTTGAACAAAGTTGTCGTCCCTACAAAAAGTATATTTTCATTATCGGGAGCAACCTCTAATACCATATCATAATATCCTTGTCCATTGGTAAATTTATCGCTTGTAAAAGAAGCATCTTCTCCTTTGAATTGCATATTCCAGGTAAAACTCCCCCCTGTATCAGCAACACCTTTATATAGATATGGACAATTTCCATTCTTAGCCAAAAAGACAGCATACAATAAATCAGGATTAGCAGGAGTTACTGCCAACAATGCTCCGGAATTTTGTGTTAAATCAGCAGTAAAAGTATTATCAAATGACCAATTATCACCTCCATTATTAGACCTTAATATTTTGAACTTATTTTGTCCATCTACAGAAACAGCATATATTATATTAGGGTCATTAGGTTTTATTTCAATATCCCAAGTACTATTACCCGTTTTTCTTTTCCATTTTTCACCTCCATCTTTTGTTATGTGAACTCCTTTACCGGTTGCTGCATAGATTTTTTCAGGATTAGTATAATCTATTTTCAAACGATTAGCACCTACAGATATATTAGTTCTTTTCCAGCTGTTTCCTCCATCAGTAGTTTTATGAATCGTTCCACCTGCTCCCACATAAACAATATCGGGATTCGTAGGGTGAATAGCCACAGAAGTTACTCCACCTCCAAAATGATAATTGGGAGAACACAATGTCCAAGTTTCTCCTTTATCTACAGTCTTATTGACATATCCTGTTTCTGTTCCAACATACAAAATATCATGATTAGAAGGTGCTACATCAAAAGAGTAAATATTTACTTGCCAAGGAGCAGCAGCAGTATGTCCATCTCCACCATTCAAATAATAAGTGTTCTTAGGACCTAAAAATGTCCAATTAGAATTATTAGATGATTGTGGTGCTTTTTGAATCCCTTGAGCCTCTAAATAACTCGCTTCTTGACTTCGGATTAATTCCTTGTATAATTTTTCAGTATCGGGTAAATTGATTTTTCCATCTACATCAACGTACTGAATCAGTGATTTTCTCCAAATCTTATAGTAACGTACTAATGGTGTTTTGATTTTAGGTAATCCTGTACGTTTTAATTCTGCTTTTTCCCAAATCCTGTACTCTCTGTCTATATCCCTCATATTGATAGGATATTGATACAACATTTTTGCCCACTGAGGTAAATCATCGTCATAAGTAGGTTTCAAATCAACTTGCGATGAGGGTAATTTTTCATACGGTGTTACTTGTTGAATCTCTTGTGCTTTTACAGCAAAAGAGATAAAACAAAAAATCAAAAGTAATGAAATGTAATGTTTCTTTTTCATAGTAAAGTAAATCAATTGATAATTATTTTTTAAATCTAACCACAAATATAATACCTTTTTGAAGATTGAACATCATATTTTATGATATTTTGTATATTTTTATAAAAAAGACCGACAGTTAATTCTATCGGTCTTTCCTTTTTTTCTTAATTTATAATTTAATAAGCGTGACTATCTTTGTCATTTAACTCTTCAACGGTAGTTTCTGTTTTTTCCAATGAATACCAAGCATACATAATATATGCTAATACAAATGGAATAAGCAACGAAACAATTGACATTGCTTTCAATGTATAATAAGTTGAAGAAGAATTAGCAATTGTCAACGAACTTTGCAAGTTGGAAGTTGAAGGATAATACGAAGTATTGTTATATCCTGCCATTAAGAATAATGTTAATACAGTAATTACTGTTCCTACTCCTGCAAACCAAATTCCTTTTTTCCAAGAAGATTTAATTACTGTATAAATAATTCCAAATAGTACTGCCACTACTCCCAATAAAAGCAACACCAATAGTGCAGGAACTTCTATTAAGTTCAGAAAGTATTTATACTGTACCATTTCAACGACTCCATTTTCATTTACACCAAATCCTTTTGCCAACAATGTCCAAATAAGGAAAGCCAAGAAGAATACCACAAAAGGCAGTGCATTGGATATCAAAGATTTATTCAATCTTTTTTCCAATGACTCGTGAGAAATTCTATTTTTGAAATATAAAATAGCCAATGTTCTAGCTAAAAAGAATACTGCCAATCCTAAGAACCAGTTTCTTGCATCAAACAATGCTTCCAAACCGTGTAATGGGTTAGTCCACTGACTGATAACTGGAGAAAAGTTTCCAGAAAACTCTGTGATATTATTCTTATTTACCAAGAATTCAGAACCGGTAAAGAACGTAGCAACAGCAGCTCCAATCAAGAATGTAGCTGCTAATCCGTTAAAGAATAAAAATCCACGATATACACCTGTACCAAATAGATTTCCCTTTTTATTTTGATACTCATAAGATACTGCTTGCACAATAAAGCAGAATAAAATCAGCATCCAAACCCAATAAGCACCTCCAAAACTTGTTGAGTAGAACAGTGGGAATGATGCAAAAAATGCTCCTCCAAAAGTTACCAAAGTGGTAAATGTATATTCCCATTTTTTACCTAAGACATTGACGATAAGTCTTCTTTCGTCTTCGGTTTTTCCTAATGTAAAGATTAATGTCTGTCCACCTTGTACAAATAGTAAGAACGATAAAAGTCCTCCAAGTAGTGATACTAAAAACCACCAATAATGTTGAAGAAATGAATATGTTAACATAGTTATTTATTTTTATAAGTTAGTAATTTATACCTCTTTATTGATGATTATTTTTCTTCAATTTGAGGTCCTTTTTTAAACTGATTGTACATAATTCTTAATTCGGCAATTAAAAGTGCTGTAAATAAGATTAAGAATAAGAAGAATGTGATTTGAACTGAATAAACTTCAAGACTTGAAATTGCTGCTTGAACAGGTAATACATCTTGAATAGCCCAAGGCTGACGTCCAACTTCTGCCACAATCCAACCCAATTGACTTGCTAAATAAGTCAATGGAACGTTAATTATAAATAACCACAAAAGCCATTTCTTATTTGCCAACTGTTCTTTACGTCCAAAATAAATAGCCAAAACAAATACCAATAAGAATAATCCTCCTAAAGCAACCATAATATGGAAAGAATAAAATACCAACGGAACATTAGGAACTAAATCTTCAGGGTTGTCAATGTAACCGTATCCAAAATATTTAAAGTTAGCATCTAAAATAGATTTCTGCTCTTTCATAGCTACTTCATCACCCGCTTTTTCAGCCACTTTATATGCTTTTAGTGCATTGATTGCCTTTAATCCACTTGCTTTCATTTCAGCAAAGGATAAAGCTGTAGAGCCATCAGGCAATTTATATCCACCTTCGATAATATCTTTGATACCCGGAACAAAAGCATTGAAATCTCTATATCCTAAGAAAGATAACATTTTAGGAGCTTCGATAGCACCCAAAACAGCTTCTTCATTGTCGTTATATGATTTTTTACTAGGATTAACAACTCCAAACATAACGATAGGAGCTCCATTTTGTCCTTCATACAATCCCTCCATTGTCGCCAATTTCATAGGCTGACGTTGAGCAACATGGTAAGCAGAGCCATCTCCACTGTAAATAGTAATTAAAATTCCTACTAAGCCAAAGATAGCTGCCACTTTAATACTTTTATATGCAAATTCAGTTTCTCGTTTTTTCATTAAGTACCAAGCACTTACACCGATAACAAACGAGCCACCAAGCACCCAACTTGAAGTGACTGTGTGAATAAATTTATTGATAGCAACAGGTGATGTAACGACTGCCCAGAAATCAACCATTTCACTACGTACTGTAGTTGGATTAAAATCCATTCCGAGCGGTAATTGCATCCAAGAGTTAGCAATCAAAATCCAAAGAGCCGATAGTGTAGCTCCGGTAATGGTAAGCCAAGTAGATGCTAGGTGCATTCCTTTACTTACTTTTTTCCAGCCAAAGAACATAATTGAGATAAAGGTTGCTTCCATAAAGAAAGCCAAAATACCTTCAATAGCAAGTGGTGCCCCAAAAATGTCACCTACAAACCAACTGTAATTTGACCAGTTTGTACCAAATTGGAATTCAAGGATAATTCCCGTTGCAACTCCAATGGCAAAGTTAATTCCAAATACTGTCATCCAGAATTTAGCGATTTTTTTCCAAATCTCTTTGCCTGTTTTTACGTACATTGTTTCATACAATGCCATTAAAATCCCCAATCCCAATGTAAGGGGGACAAAAATCCAGTGATACATTGCCGTTAAAGCAAACTGTAATCTTGACCATCCGACCAATGATAAATCTAGTAATTCCATAGATTAAGTGTTTTTTATTAATATTAATTTATTTAGACTTCTGTTCTTCACTTTCCTGAACAGTTTGTTTATTTATAAGTTCTGTGCCTACATAATTGGCTTTGTCTTTTTCTGTTTCAAATTTACTATTTAATAAATTAGGAAAAAAGAATGCTTTTAATACTGCAAACATAATAAATAATTTGATAAAAACTATAATCCATAGTTTTTTGCTATTCAGACTCATATTTTTAAATCCATCTGAATAAAATGTTACAACATTCTTTAGCCATTTCATTATTTATTAATATTTATTAATTCATTTAGTTTAGTTGGCAACTTCCGATAAAAATTTAATTCTCACAAGTCTTATATCCGTTTCCGTAAAATCATCTTCGCCCAACTCTTCTAACGCATCACTTATTTTGTCCGTTTTAGCCGTTCTAAAATAGTCATATATATCTTCCACTTTATCATCTTCCATTATTTCTTCTATGAAATAACTGATATTGATTTTTGTTCCGGAATAGACAATCGCCTCTATTTCATCAAGTACTTCTGTCAATTCTAATCCTTTAGAAACAGCAATATCATCAAGAGCTACTTTTCTGTCAATAGACTGAATGATATAGACTTTTAATTTCGATTTATTGGCTACTGAACGTACTCTTAAATCTTCGGGTCTAATGACATCATTTTCTTCCACATACTCCTTGATAATTTTCAGAAAATCAGCTCCATATCTTTTAGCCTTGCCGAAACCAACTCCCGGAATATTCTGCAACTCTTCCATCGTGATGGGATAATTAGTAGCCATCGCTTCTAAAGAAGGGTCTTGAAATATAACGAAAGGCGGTAATCCTAATTTCTTCGATTTTTTCTTTCTTACATCTTTTAATATAGAGAAAAGAACATCATCGGCAGCACTTGTTTTTCCTGTACCTCCTGTTTCTACGGTTTCATTTTCATCATCAAAATCAATATCTTTAGTAATCATAAACTTTTTTGACTTTTTCAAATATTTTTTTCCTTCTTTTGTTATTTTTAATACTCCGTAAGATTCAATATCTTTTGATATATATTTTTCTAATAATGCTTGTCGTATAACAGCACTTAATAATTTCTCATCAGTATCAGAGGCTTCTCCAAAACACTCCAAATCGTAATGTTTATACGATTTTACATCTGAACTTTCATTACCCAGCAATACATCTGTAATATGTTCTGTTTTGAATTTTTCTTTTAGAACTGTGATTGTTTTTAATACCATTAATAACAAATCTGTTGCATCTACCGTCTCTTTAGGATGCTTACAGTTGTCACAATTTTCACAATTTTCTTTATGATATTCTTCACCAAAATAGTGTAAAAGTAATTTCCTTCTGCACATTGATGTCTCGGCATAAGCTTGTGTTTCTAATAATAATTGATTGCCTATCTCTTGTTCTGCAATTGGCTTACCTTGCATAAACATTTTCAGTTTATCCATATCTTTTGTCGAGAAATAAGCTATACATTGCCCTTCTCCTCCATCTCGTCCACCTCGACCGGTTTCTTGATAATATCCTTCCAAACTTTTAGGAATATCATAGTGAATAACATACCGTACATCAGGCTTATCTATTCCCATTCCAAAAGCAATTGTAGCCACAATTACATCAACTTCCTCCATTAGGAAACTATCTTGATTTTTGGAACGTTGAGCAGCATCTAAACCGGCGTGATATGGTAAGGCATTAATACCATTTATTTGTAATGTTTCAGATAACTGTTCTACTTTCTTACGACTTAAACAATAAATAATTCCCGATTTTCCTTTATTCTCTCTTATAAACTTAATAATATCTTTATCAACATCTTTCTCTTTTCTTCTTACTTCATAATATAAATTAGGACGATTAAAAGAAGACTTAAAAACTGTTGCATCAAGAATTTCCAAATTCTTTTGGATATCATTTTGCACTTTTGGAGTAGCAGTAGCAGTCAATGCAATAATAGGAGCGTTACCGATTTCATTTACAATGGGTCTAATTCTCCTATACTCAGGTCTGAAATCGTGTCCCCATTCTGAAATACAATGTGCCTCATCAATCGCATAAAAAGAGACTTTCACTTGTTGTAATAAAGCCACATTTTCTTCTTTGGTTAAAGATTCGGGAGCAACGTATAATAGTTTCGTTTTTCCCGACAATAAATCCGACTTTACAATTTCAAGAGTAGATTTATTCAAAGATGAATTCAAAAAATGAGCAACACTATCCGTTTCATCATAATTTCGAATAGAATCAACTTGGTTTTTCATCAATGCAATCAATGGAGAAATAACAATAGCAGTACCCTCCGAAATCAATGCGGGTAATTGATAACATAACGACTTTCCACCTCCCGTAGGCATCAATACAAAAGTATTTTTACCATCAAGAACATTTTCTATAATTTCTTGTTGGTTGCCTTTGAAAGTGTCGAACCCGAAATGTTTCTTTAATTCAGATAATAAATCAGCCTTTTTTGACATTTTAAAATATTTTTTCCAAAACGAAATTATAGTAAAATTATAATATGTACAAATATATTTTACTTTTTTTTATATTTTTTTTCTGGTAAAACATTTTCAAGTATCAGCTTACCATCTAACAATAGCACCACAAATACCTAATTATCAGAAATAAAAAAAAGAAATACAAAAAACTGGTGTTTCTTTAATTCATAAGCCCTAAATTATAAATATTACTTCAAAACAAATTAAATTTTGTACATTATAAAAATAAAGACATCAAATCAACTTTTAACTTTATGCCATTATAAGCCTCAATACAATATTATTTCCAAAAGAAATACAAAAAATCCAAACTTTATTAGTATATTTGCACCACAAAATAAACAAAAATTTTAATTTAAATATAAAAACAGATTTAACAATGAGTAGAATTGAGAAAATCGTAGCGAGAGAAGTGATTGACTCTCGTGGTAACCCAACAGTAGAAGTAGATGTATTATTAGAATCAGGAGCATTTGGACGTGCATCTGTGCCATCAGGAGCTTCTACAGGAGAAAATGAAGCGTTGGAATTAAGAGATGGAGACAAAGGACGTTATCTTGGAAAAGGTGTTTTGAAAGCAGTAGAAAACATCAACACAAAAATATTCCCTGAATTAGAAGGAGATGATGCTTTGAACCAACGTGCTATTGACCACAAAATGTTGGCTCTTGACGGAACAAAAACAAAATCAAACTTAGGTGCTAACGCTATCTTAGGTGTATCTTTGGCAACTGCAAAAGCTGCTGCTGATTACCTTGGATTACCATTGTATCGTTACATCGGTGGAACAAACGCATTCACTTTGCCTGTTCCTATGATGAATATCATCAACGGTGGTTCTCACTCTGATGCTCCTATCGCATTCCAAGAATTTATGATTCGTCCTGTGGGTGCTGAAACTTACAGAGAAGGTTTGAGAATG
>PDWI01005206.1_pt1 | contig 16898 bp, 14 predicted proteins | sample 1430891 | NCBI WGS metagenome assembly PDWI01 (sample SAMN01162508, study PRJNA174530) | Oral metagenome, whole genome shotgun sequencing project. | biome: Marine environment; feature: Marine mammal; material: Swab sample of the gingival sulcus; isolation source: swab sample of gingival sulcus...
CAGTACTGGCAAGTTGACCTCGATACATATTTGATACGTCTTCTAATCTACCCATTATAACCTCCAAAAATATGTCAACATATAACGGGACAAGACCCCAAAGAACTTACCCCCTCACTCCATTTGAAAATTACCAATTACTTATTACCGTTCAATTACGAAATTATAAGTATAGTGATTGTCTCCACTTTGGATATGCAGAATATAATTTCCTGAAAGCAGGTTATGTGATATTTTCAGAATTGCCGATTTATCAGTAGTTTGTACTAATTCGTACTCAAACTTTTGCTGTCTTCCGGCGGAGTTTAATATGCTAATTTTTGCATTTTGTATATCCTCAATTTTTCCGATAGAGTTAATGAATAAATCATCATTCGTAGGATTCGGATATGGTGTGTCAAAAAATGCAATATATTTGGTATCTATTCCCTTTGTAGAAAAATCAAGTTTGATGTCGCATTCTCCCGTTGCTGAATAATCATTGCCTAAACTCTCCACTCGCATTGGTATTCTATGGTTCCAGCATTTATCCTCAATGATTAATGTATCACGTCTAACATCTAAACCGTAAGCCGTGAAGCAGACTTTCACGTCAGCTTTGCCCCAAGGTTCAAACAGAATCGGAAACTGCCCCGGTGGTACGGTAAATTCGATATTATCTTGGAAGTATGCGTTAGTCAGTTCCTGATTATTTTGTGTTATGTTTTCAATAGTCAGTGTACGACAAACCAATTTTGGATAATGGGTATCCTCGTAAGATTCTTCTTTTGAATCGGTTGTAAATTTGTAATCGTATGAATTTGAATCAAGTATGACGTTAAGCATCAGAGTATCTGTTTCCTCTTCACAGCCCCATTGAGTTTCATAAAAGGCGAAGTAGCTCCCCATTTGGGTAATATGAACACTTGTACTATCCTTGCCAAATTCAATATTATTACCCAAGGAATCCAAATAATTCCATCTGATATTATACGCATCGTGTACATCACCAGTCAAGCGAATTTCCATCAATTCGTCGATGCAGATTACAGACTTATCAAACTCTATATTTACTTCGACTTCTGGTGCCTTGACAACCTCAACGCTTTTAGAATTTTGACATCCGTTTGAATCAACTACGGATAGTATATATTCACCTGGAGTATCTACATAAATATCTCTTGTCGTTTCATAAGTTGACCATTCATATTTTTCATATTCTCTAACACTTCTTAGTCTGACACTATCATTTTCGCAAAGCCATAGGGTATCACCGCCTTCAATTTCAGGTTGAGGGGCGGGAGCAGTTTTGACTTTGTAATGCTTAGAGTAACCGCAGAATGGTCTATCCCAATATTCCAAATAAGCATAGACTTCGTCTCCGGCATTAACAGTAATTAACGGTACTCCACTTGCATATATATTATCATTAACAAACCATAATACGTGGTCTGGTTCATCTTCAAAATATACATCAATTTGACCATTCTCACAAACAGCAGAATCAGGTAGAATTACGGGCGGCACTGTATCTAACGGAGTCCATTTATATATTCCGTTGCCGACTACGAAACCTGTTGTATCATCAATAAACCAAAAATCATCTAAACTTTCTCCCGTGTAAATACCGCAGTTTTGCTCTTCCCAAGTCAAACCACCGTCATCAGTATAGAATAATGCTTCTTCGCTACCACAGACCCAAGCACGTTGCTCGTCGAGTAAAAATGAACCGTACATGGAGTGTCCCGTATTAAAAAATTTCCAATCGTGTTTCTTGGTTTTCATTCTTACGCCCCCCTTCCCATTATGGGTTCCGTTACATCCCATAGAAACTGGAATACAAAAACTTCCGTTTATATGCGTAATTTCTTCATGCCAATCGTATCCGCCTGTAAAGTCAATAGGCTTCCAATCCCTTCCGTTAGTACTTTCCCAAAGCATTCCACTGGAAATTGCATATCCTCCACCTTGTGCATTATGAAGCAATGGGTCTGAAAATTTAGTATTGGCATGAGGTCTGACAATTATATCAGTCCAGCTATTGCCACCGTCCCATGTCATTTTTATGTACATTTTTCCCCCAGAATCGTTGCAGGTAACACCGCCTAATGCACATCCTACTTTTTCATTATAAAAGTGCAGTCCCCAAAAATTATTATTAATTCCGGCAGGATCATGTACATTCCAACTGACTCCGCCATCGGTAGATTTATACATATATCCAGAGGCATCTAAAACGAAACCAACCTTTTCATTTACAAAATGCACACTCTCGAACTGGGATAAATAGAGTGAATCGTTGATTTTAGAATCTATCCATGTTTTGCCACGGTCTGTTGTACGCATAAACATTCCATGATACCCACAAGCCCAGCCTAAATCAGGATTTGATGGCAAAAAGTAAATATCAAGTAAATGCGACTTGCCTTGGTATTCGGAGGGAATGTCTTTAATTTTTACCCATTGGGGGTATAAATTTATGCAAGAAAAAAACAGAAGGAAAGTTACTAAAATTATCCCCTTGTATAAAGAATATGATACCGTTTTAGTCATTGAAAAACCAAGCAATTAATTCAAAAATATAGAAAGAGAAACGTTAATAATATTCTGTTATTGTAAATGAATATTTTTTAATAAACAAGTATTTTATTATTTATAAACTATTAAAATTAAACTATTTAATTATTTTATTAAATAAATAATTCATGTTTGAAAAATGAAAAAAAATTAATTTTAGAAACTTATTTTGTAAGTTTATTAATTCATAACACTTGGGGACTTTATTTAAAAAACAAGGAAAAAACTTGAAAATTTCATTTTTTTATTTCAGAAAAAAGTACGAATTTTACACTCAGTTGATATTGCAGATGTGAAAAGAAGTAATTGCATTACAGCATAATGCAAATGTGGAAAAGTTGGGGTTAAATTAATGCTTTTACACATACTTACAAGGGAAGTCAAAAAAATTGTAGCATAAACTTTTTTCGTTTTTTTCGTTTTTAGATCAACTTTTTTTGATGGTAGAATATTGATAGGGGATGCGTTAGTGTATAAATTTACGACTACTTACGAGACAGAGAAGAATGATAATGCTTCCGCAGTTTTGAAAAAGAACGTTAGTGGCTTAAAGCAGCTGGCTAAAAGTACACCTTTGGATACGAAGTGGGGGGAGTGCTTGCAAATAATTCGGGAAAATACAACCGAAAATATATTTAAGACTTGGTTTCTACAGTTAAAACCGCTAAGGTATGAAAAGTTAGTTTTGACCTTAAAGGTACCAAGCCAATTTTTCTTAGATTGGATAGAAAAGAATTTCTATGATCTTTTGCTGAAAACTGTATATAGAGTTTTCGGCGAAGGCTCAACGATAGATTTTGAAATAGTAGTGGATAAGTCAAATGCAAAGAAAGAACGCACTATGACTATCCCCGGTGCAAAAGAAGCAACCAGCCAATCAACGTTGGATTTTTCTTCGGCTACGGTAAAGGATAATTCTATCGAAGAGAAAAAGAAAGAAATAATACTCGATAATCTTGATTCTTCTTATACCTTTGCTAATTTTATTATGGGTGATGCAAACCAGTTTGCTGCTAGTGCGTCTAGAGCGGTAGCAGATAAACCAATCAAAAATAGCTATAGCCCATTATATATTTACGGCAAAACTGGAACAGGTAAAACTCACCTTTTAAACTCAATCGGTAACCATATTAAGTCTAAGAATCCTGATTTGAATGTATTCTATACGAGTGCAAACAAATTTCAGAATCAATTCGTTGAAGCCGTTTTGAATAATGCAACGAGTGCATTGATGCAGATGTACAGAAAAGTTGATGTGTTTTTAATTGATGATATCCATAGTCTCTCTGAAAAAGAGAAGACCCAGGATAACTTCTTCCATATTTTCAATGAGCTGTATATGAAAGGCAAATTGATTGTCATTTCTTCAGATAAGGCTTATTCGGAACTCGTTGGAATTGAAGAACGTTTGGTATCCCGCTTCAGCCAAGGTTTAAGCGTTGATATACAATCTCCAGATTACGAAACAAGACTTGCTATCGTACTTAAAAAATCTCGTGACGAAGGCAAAGAACTTCCAATGGAAATCGCTCAATACATCGCTGAAAGTGTAACCCAAAATATCAGAAATTTAGAGGGAGCTATCATTAAGTTACTTGCTGCAGTTGCATTTGGTACTGAACCGCTGAGCTTACAATTAGCAAAAAAAGTCCTAAGTAACGACGTACAGGTAGCGAAAAAGAAAACCAAACTTGATGTTGATGTAATCCAAGAATTGGTTAGCGTACACATGGGAATCACAATAGAAGATATGCGTTCTAAATCTCGTAAACACGAAATTGCACTTGCACGACAAATGGCAATTACATTGACTAAAAATCTTACTCGCTTGACTCTCAAGCAAATCGGTGCTGCATTCGGCGGTAGAGACCACGCTACAGTACTACACTCTATCCGCACAATCGAAAATTACTGCTTCACTGATAAAATGGTTAAGAAAGACTATGAAACACTTTATAACCAATGCTATGAGTATGTATAAGGTATAGAGATTCACACTAACTATTCTTAAAGAGGCACATATTTACTTGTGCCTCTATTTTTTTATATCCCCATTTTAGTCAAATGAATTTAACAAAAATAGGTTAGCCCGAATAATAAAACTAATTTATCGTAAAATCCGAATTGCCGACGGATTAACACCGCACTGATATTCATATTCCAAAGTATCTGCCCTGAAAATCATAACTTTTCCGGAGACCGAAAAATTCATTGCATTTCCCACAAGTAACCTGTTAGTTTCATCATCAACCGTTAAAGCATACCAAAATTCATTTGCTTTGTTATTTTTGATTACCTGAGTTACTTCCCATTGAGACTTATTCAAATCAATAAATGATACCCCCCTATTTTTGACTATATCCATTCCTGGTATATCCTCTACGAAGTACAGTCTATTATTTTTGGGGGAATAATTTATATATCTGAAAAAGCCTTCAATTCTGTTTGTTTCTTTTAGGGTCTCTAAATCTAATTCTACGATTCCACCGGGAGCATCTTCCTCATATAGATTATAATAACATAGATAAATATGTTCATCGGTCATCTTAATTTCGATTAAATTAGTCCCTATATCTATCATATCAATCTGTTCTTCGGTTTCCAAATCCAGAACGCTCAACTTCCCTGCATATTTATGGTTATAATAATATATTCCAAATCCGGAATTTGCGACAAAGAGGCGTTTTCCGTCTGTTGTAATATCAACCGGGTTTTTACCTTTGAATGGAACTGATGATATATATTCCATATTCTTAGGATTATATTTTATCAAGGTAGAATCGTTAAGCATATCGGTAGCATAGGCGACAGTATCATTAATAATCACGGTTTTATTCGGACTGCTTCCCTCAATATATAGTCTATTTAACCATTTTCCGTCAGTGTTTCTGAAAGATTCAATCGAGCCGCTTAGAGTTACGGTAACAAAAGCAGTATCATTTTTGAAAACGAGGTCGTTTGCTGTATCTCCGATTTTAAGCCCCCCATTAGCAGTTTCAAAATATAGATTCTGTATTTGGTTTGATTCAATATCTATAAGAGAAATCGAGGAATTATTATGTCCCATTAATCCCTCGCACAGCACGAGGTACTGGCCTGATTTTAAATCGGGGGTATCGGGTTTGTCTGGCTCTTTTACACAAGCAGTAAATAGCAACGAAAGAGTTACAAGTAGTATATATATTTTTGTCTTCATAGTTTTTTTGTAATATCAATATATATAAAGCCTTCTTATTACTATCAGTATAAAAAAATAAGGGGCACAAAGCCCCTTGTAAAAAATACATTTTTATAATTGCTTATTTAAGTATTGATACTTTTCTTACTGAGTAGAATTCATTAGTAGTCAAAGTATAGAAATAAACACCGCTTGTTAAGTTTGAATTATCAAAAGTAACTAAGTTGTTGCCAATATTAGCTACGCCATCAAATACAGTTGCAACCGCAGTACCGTTAATATCATAAACTGTTACAGTTACGTTAGAAGATTCTTTCAAGTTGAAAGAGATATTGTTATCTACCACGTTGAAAGAAATCTCTTCAGCGTCTATTACTGATGCAATGCCATCATCCCATTTGGCAACGGTCAAGTTAAAGATAACTTCAACTTTATCACAATCATTAGTGATACGGCAGATATATTCTCCACCTTCGTAAACATCAACTTCTTTCAAAAGGAGAGTTAATAATTTAGCTCCTTCAGTTTCTGACCAAGTACCTTCTTTGATTACTACGCCGTCATATTCCCATTCAACTGTTAGAGGTTTTGCACCGCTGACGTAATTAACTTTCATTGTTACATCATCTTTCATTACGGCTTTGATATTTTTATCACCTACAGCAACTGCTTCGGGAACATCAATTACATCGACCATAGCAGGCATTGAGACTACTTTTTCAGTATCCCCAACTAAGTTGATTTCGCAAGTATAAACACCTGATTCAGCTTCTTGGATGTCAGTGATTTGTAATTTTGCAGTAGTGGTACCATTGTATTTGATTCCATCTGTAAGGGCAGTATTATCTTTATACCATAGATATTCTACAACTTTGTCAGCAGGTTTTTGGACTTCAACTTTCAAACAAATATCTTCGTTCGGACAAGTTTTGGTATCTTGTGGGTCCATTGCAAAAACAGCCTGTGCTTTTTCAGATATAGTGAAAGGCTCTGAACGAAGAGTACCGCATTGTGCCTCGATTTCAACAAAATAGTATTCACCTTTTTTACAAATATGAGTTTCGTCTATTTCTCTAATTGTAAATATAGATGATTTTGTACCGCCAACACGATCGTCTTTTTTCACTTCTACCTGTACCAAATTGCCTGTAGTTTCATCAAGTTCCATTTTGTACCAAGTGATATAATCTTGGTAGAATTGAGGAACTGTAATATTATAGTGAGCCTTAAAAGTGAATGAGTGGCTTTCTTTAGCAGTAGGATCAACTAAAACTGATTTAGGGTGTTCAGTAATTAGAGGAGTTGTAAGAACATAGACAGGAATAGGATTTGACCAGTAATGATGAACAATTAATTCTATATTGCTTTCTTCATCTCCATCTCCAGCTCCAGCATCATCGCCAAAGTCTCCGTCAAAGTCTCCGTCAAATTCATCGCCGGCATCATCGCCAAATTCATCGCCGGCATCTTCATCACTTTCGATAGTAATAGTTTCAGTAATTAAGCATCTGTAAATACCTGTAATGGTATGATCGAAAACTTCAAATTCTAAATCTTCAGACGTTTCACCATCTAGAAGAACATCATTTCGATACCATTGGAAAGTTAATTCACCGTCTGGGTGATTACTGACTGCAGCAATGAAGATACCTAAATCTTCGCTGTCAGCACATTCAATTAGCTCGTCAGTTTGACCTAACACTGCGATTTCAGCATAGGTAGCCCGAGCTGTAAATAAAATCGTTAAAGCAAAAATTGCTAATAAAGATTGTTTCAATGAGAATTTCATATATCACCTAAAAATATTTATAAATAATTGATTTCATCAATACAAAAAGTCGTTGCGAATATAGTTTTCTCAACATAACACGCAATGCAACTACTAAATTACAAATTATTACTCATAAATACAAAAAAATCCTATCATTTCTGAAAAAAATAATAGGAAAATTTTATTCTAAGTTGAAAAGATTTAGTTTTTCAACCTTATAATTTCTTCTTCATTCAATCCGGTATAGAGAATAATTTTATCTATTGGTTCATTATCCTTTAGCATAACCATGGCAATATTCTTCATTCCTTCTTTTATTCCTTCTTTTATTCCTTCCTCTCTGCCTTCATTGTATCCTTCTTTGAACCCATCTTCAAGTGCAGTATCTACAATATTTTGATTATCTCGAAGGTCTTTTAAACTACCTTCGTAATCTAAATATTCAAGATGGGTAAATGCTGCAATCTCTGATACTTCAAAAAGTTTTTCAAAGACGTACTCTGTCATGTTCCCTGGCATTCTATCGAGTTTGTACAAGTTCTTAATGATATAAAGCCATTTATCATATTTAGTTTCTAACTCGTCAACTTTTTTATTGAACTTAGGCATAGCAAGATAAATGTATCTTAATTTATCATAGAACACTTTTTTGGTTTTGGTATCCATCAACATTGCATCATATCTATATCTCTCTGCGGGGTCATCTTTATCCTCGTCGAAAACGAAATTCAAGATTCCAATCATATAGACTCTTTGCAGTTCAAAATTCCATGGTCCTTTCTTGGCCTGTTGCTGGATTGGAAAAGTGGAATAATAAATACTCCTGTCTTTGAAAAAATTCTGCCTGTTTTGCTGCATTTCTACTATGAATTTCTCGCCCTTTTCATTTTCACAGTATATATCAAATATAGCAGTTCTATCATGGTTTGTCAAACCTATCTGCTCTAATTTAAGGTAATTCAAATCAACAATTCGGCCTTCTTCTTCTCTCAAAAGTTCATTCAAAAAGTCCATCAACAAATCCTTATTGGGTTCGCTACCGAATAACTTCTTGAAACCAAAGTCTGTAAATGGATTTACATATCTTTCCTGTATCATGTTTTAACCTATCAATAAATTATATGCTTAATCTACGTATCTAAATAACTATTATTTTTTACTGCTTATCATTAAATAATTTTGCTTCCTCAATAAACTTTTCGCCGATTTTTTGAGAGAGTGGGTTGTCCTCTCCTAATCTCTCAGGATGCCACTGTACTGCGATTAAAAATGATTTTCCTTCTGGTTCGCTCCACTCGTATGCTTCGATAATATTATCTTCAGCATATACGCAGGCTTTTAAGGCTCGAGGCAGCATCACTACCGCCTGGTGATGATTGGAATTAACTATTCCCATTCTTTCGCCAATCAACTCTCTCATTCTTGTTCCAGTTACGATTGCAACTCTATGTTCAGCATTATAGCTATTAGGAATTTGATGAATATCCGAATGTGCATCTTCAGGAATATCAACGATTAGTTTTCCTCCGAGATGTACATTCAAAAGCTGCTCCCCACGACAAATAGCAAGAATAGGGAGTTTATCTTTCAAAGCAATTTCTACTGCCATAAATTCAAGTGTATCTCGCCAAGCATCAATGCTACATCTCGAAGTATCCATTTCTCTGCCGTATCTCCCTGGATGTACATCAGGCCCACCGGATAACACCAAAGCATCAGCTTTCTTCATCGTAGCCTCTGCTTCGCTTAGTTCCATTTCGTAGAGATTAACGAGAGTTGCTTCAGGACAGAGATTGCTGAGCCACTTATTATATTGCTCATAACTTTCTGAACCGCTTGATTTTGAAACTGCAATAATAAACTCATCTTTGTTTCTTCCGCAAGCTGAAATAATGATTCCGATGAAGAATAAAAATAGGATTTGTTTTTTCATAATGTACCACCAATCTAAGTTCATAAAAATATTTTAACGGATTATAAGCAGAATAAGTGTGTCCCGGCTGAATGCTTGAGCTAAATAGGTAAAGGAAAAAGTTTTTCGGATTAATATTTTTTTGTAATAACAGAAAAATACATTCGTCGCTTGGGTACGTATTGGCATGATAGATTGAAAGGAAATTGCCATGTAGTTGGCCATGATTTATGTAAATTATCTTTGTAAGTTATTGGAAATAAAAACTAAATTGGAGTCTGAATGGGATTTTGGAACACAGAAATAAATGGCAACGATACCACCTTAGATATTTACTCCAACTTTTTCGATAAATATAATAATGGAGGAAATCCTGATTGGGTTTCAACAGAAATTAAAGCAGAATTTGCTGACTATTTTTCAGATGCAGACGACCGAAATAATGCATTATTCGGACTGGCTTTGGCTCAATGGGAAACAAAATCTCTTGAACCAGAAATTTTCAAAGAGATAAAAGAAATAGTTGACAACGAAACTGATTTAAAACTATGGCAGAAACTTGGTGCTAATGAGAACACCATTGAAAAAAGAAAAACTGCATTAAAAGACTTCTTGAAATTAATATCGACCGATAAACCAAAAGCCAAAAGAAGAGTTCGACCAAAATTTGAATTAAAAATGAACGAACTTATACGAATTTCAACTGATGACGGAACAAAAGAATTTAGAATTAACGAAGAATTTGTAAACGGAAAATATAGACAGACAAGTAGCATACTGGAATGGAAAGCTGGTGGTGGATTCGGCGTAATGTATTTTAAAGGAAAGGGAAAAAAAGTTTCTGCCAAGTGGATTGACAATAATAATTTAGAAATTATTCACGACCCAATTGTAATTTTTATGAAAAAGGAAAACAAATTGTTCTTCTGCGGAGACGAAGTGAAAATTGAATATAAGACGGAATAAACAAATACATCACATAAGTGAAAGTACAGCTTACTTCATTTCTCTAACAATTATTTATTGCTACTATTTTTTCTAAATAATTTCGATAAGGAGAGTTAGGAATATTTGAGACAACTTCGTTAAACTTTCCATGGGAGATAAATCCTTGATTCAAAGCTATTTCTTCGAGACATGATATTTTCAGTCCTTGACGTTTTTCGATCATTCTAATAAATTCAGCGGCATCAACTAAGCTATCGGGTGTACCAGTATCGAACCATGTTATTCCTCTTCCGATTTCGATTGCGTTCAGCTTACCAAGTTTTTGGTATTCGATTTGTAGGTCTGTGATTTCTAATTCCCCTCTGGAACTTGGTTTCAAATTTGTAGCAATTTCGGCAACATTTTCATCGAAAATATATAGCCCCGGTATTGCAAAATTTGATTTTGGAATATCCGGCTTTTCCTCGATAGACAAGACTTTACCTTGCTCGTCAAACTCTACCACGCCGTATCTTTGCGGTTCATCAATCTGATATGCAAAAATCGTACAGCCCTCGTTTGCAGATAACCCTTTTCTGAGATAATCCAATTTTCCATAAAATAAATTATCGCCAAGTATTAAGCAAGACTGCGAACCCTTGATAAACTCTTTGGCTATAATGAATGCTTCGGCAATTCCGTTTGGTTTTGTCTGTTCGGCATAGCTTATATTTATTCCCCAACGACTCCCGTCTTGCAATAAATTTTCAAATAGGGCAGTATCTTCAGGACATGTGATAATTAGTATGTTCTTGATTCCGCCTAACATAAGCGATGCTATCGGATAATAAATCATTGGTTTATCGTAAACTGGGAGTAGCTGTTTGCTTGCTACTTGAGTAATAGGAAAAAGGCGAGTACCTAACCCGCCTGCTAATATAATTCCCTTTGTATTTTTAGTTGTCATATTCATACCGTTATTTTCTTGATTTACGATATTGCTGAACATCAATTTCGTATCTTCGGATTTTATTATGAAGCGTTTCACGGCTAACTCCGAGGAGTGCAGCTGTTTTCGTAACATTCCCTTTGCATCTTTCGAGAGAGCTTTCAATTTTAATTTTATCGACCTTCGCCAAGTCATCTTTCAAACTACCTGTCGTTGATAGGTAAGCAGTTTCTGATACAGGCTTATTAACCGAGGGGCTATTTTTCAAAATCTTCTGAATATCGTTTGCTTCAATTTGTTCTTTTAGAGAAGTTTGAAGAGCAACTTTAACCACTCCGGCAAGCTCACGTATATTCCCGTGCCATCTTTGTTCACCCATCAAATCGAGAGCAGAAGGAGAGAAATATTTTTGTTCACCAAAGTCTTGGTTATGCTTTTGCAAATAAAATTCAATAATTCCTGGAATATCTTCACGTCTTTCACTTAGGCTTGGCAGATGGATTTCGCATTCACGCAAGCGGTGGTATAACTGTTCACGAAATTTACCATTTTTCATTCCGTCCAAAAGATTTTTATCCGTTGCGGAAATGAACCGTAGATTGACAGGCTCACTCTTGACAGAACCAACCCGGCGGACTTCTTTCTCTTCAATTGGAATAAATAGTGAAGACTGTAAATCAGTAGTCATTTCGCCTATCTCGTCCAAGAAGATTGTTCCATTATTTGCCTGTTGGAATAGACCTTTTTTAGAATCGGTAGCACCTGAAAACGCACCTTTGACGTGTCCGAAAAGTTCACTTTGGAATAATTCCTTGGGAATATTCGGAATATCCACAGTTACGAAAGGATGTCTATTTCTTCGGCTTGCTGCGTGTATTGCCATTGCAACGAGTTTTTTTCCTGTTCCGGTATCACCTGTAATCAGAACATTCAAATCTGTTCTTGCATAGCGGATTATTGCGTCGCCAATTTCCATCATTGGTTTACTTGTCGCAATTATCCCTTGAGATGCAAGGAATTTTCTAATCTCATCATATTCACCACGGGGGCCGAGACGTTCCATAGCGGTATCGAGAACAGCCTTGATACGGTCTTTAGTAACCACCCCTTTTTCGATAAAATTTATCGCTCCGAGTTTGGTTGCTCTAACAGCTGATTCGATAGTTCCCTTACCAGAAATCATTATTACAGGTATTTCGGGATAGCTCTTCCTGAGTGATTCCAAGATATCGAGACCATCTAACTGTGCTTCGGGGCCAAACTCAATATCTAAGAGAGCGGCTCCAATTATATTATGATTTTCATGGGCACACTGTATAGCTTCATCGGGCGTATGAGCCAATAAGGTATTATAACCAAATGACTTCACTATACCAGACATAGTGGTTGCAAACTCCTTGTTATCATCAGCAATTAGAATGCGTATATCCATTAAACAACTCCGTTGTTACGGTTTATAATATTCCTTCTTGTATCTTTTCGTTGACAAAAAGTAAGACATCGTTAAACGAAACAGAACCTAAAATATTTTGCTCCCAATCGACTACAGGAACGAAATCAATGCGTTTCTTAATCATCATTTGAATTAATTTTTCCAATGAATCATCAGCATAAACTACAGAAGGAGAACGCTTCAAAATCTTCTCGAAATCCAGTATCTTGTCATCCATAAAGAAGGATTCCTTGCCATCATAAAGTTCACGGAGTTTATATTCCATCAGCTTTTTATGAGTGATGATTCCGGCGAGTTTTCCATTTTCCGTTACTGCTATATGACGATAATTTTCATCTTCCATGATTTGTTCTGCTTTTTGCAGACTATCGAAAATATCAATCGTCAAAATATCTTTATTCATTATTTCTTTAATTATAGTTTTCATACCTACCTTCTATTTTAAAATTACAACTGATATGCCTGTAAAATTTGACTTCCAACTAATACTAATCAGTTCAGTTAATCTGATGTTCCTTAGTTAGGAAACACCATTATTTGTATAAACGTTTTTTAAAGTCTTCGATTGTTTTTAAAAGTGCTTCTTCACGAGGAACTTTTGCTTTCCACTTCAAAATACTCTCCGCACGCGTTGTATCCGGCTGTCTGACTTTGGGGTCATCTTGCGGTAAATCTTTGAATACGATTTCACTTTTTGAACCGGTTAGTCTGATTATTTCCTGTGCAAGCTCCAACATTGTAAGCTCATCAGGATTACCAATATTTACAGGATAATTTTCATTTGACAGCAGAAGTCTGTAGATTCCTTCTACTAAATCATCTACGTAGCAAATTGAACGCGTTTGCTGTCCAGTTCCAAACACCGTAACAGGTTCGTTATTCAATGCTTGAGTAACAAATGCCGGGATTGCTCGCCCATCGTTTAGTCTCATTCGTGGCCCAAACGTATTGAAAATCCTAACGATTCTCGTATCAACTCCGTGATATGAATGATAAGCCATTGTGATTGCTTCTGCAAATCGTTTGGCTTCATCATATACCCCTCTTGTTCCAATCGGATTTACATTGCCCCAGTAGCTTTCAGGTTGAGGGTGTATGAGAGGATCGCCATATACTTCACTCGTTGATGCTAATAGAATTGTTGCTTTCTTTTCTTTTGCCAATCCCAAAACCTTATGAGTACCCAAAGAACCTACCTTCAAAGTCTGAATCGGAAGTTGTAGATAATCAATCGGTGATGCCGGAGACGCAAAATGCAGAATATAATCTAATTCTCCGCTTACGTGAATCCAGTTTGTTACGTCCTGATGAATGAAAGTAAATTTTTCCATAGGTAGTAGATGCTCTATATTTTCAGGACTACCCGTGATAAAGTTGTCCATACAAATAACATCATACCCTTCATTGAGAAACCGTTCACATAAATGAGAGCCTAAGAAACCTGCTCCCCCCGTAATTAATATCCTTGCCATCTATTCCTAATACATTAGTAACACATAATCAAAAATAAGCAATTTTGGGGAGATAGACAAAGTTTTTTTAGAGGGAATATAAATTATATTAGATTATTACTATGACTACGTAACCAACATATTGCTATCAACTTTCTAAAATCACAATCCCTGCAAAATCTCTGGTTTATCAATTTCAAAACCAAGAAAATTAGTAGCATTTTCATAGAATAGTGCAGGCAAATCGGTAATATAAAATTCGATATTCGGCTTATGCACAAATTCGTCTTTTTCTGTGCGGAGTACCTTTTGCTCTGCCAACAGTCTAAGTGAAGTAACTGATGCGTGTTCGCCAGAATCAATCAATCTCACTCCCGGCATCAAATCCATAATCAGCGGTTGGAGTAGCGGATAGTGTGTACAGCCAAGTACAAGCGTATCTACCCCCTTTTCAATCAAAGGTTTTAAGTACTCTTGAGCTACTAATCTAGCAGCCTGTGTTTTGTACATATTTTCTTCGACGAATGGAACAAAAAGTGGACAGGGCTGAGAACTGACTTCGACTTCATTGCTATTCCTTGCTAACTGACATATTTTGGTAGCATAGGCTTTTGAACTAATCGTTGCACGTGTTCCAATTACCCCGATTTTTCCGTTGGAGGTCTCACGGAGGGCTGCACTTGCAGCAGGTTCAATCATGCCTATAACAGGAATATCACCTGCTGTTTCAATCACAGCATCGAGTGCTACTGCTGAAACCGTATTACAAGCTGCAACTATCAGCTTCACCCCTTTTTTCAAAAGGAAGTTAGTACACTCTACGGCGTATTGACGAACGATTTCTACGGAACGGTTTCCGTATGGTACACGAGCGGTATCGCCAAGATAAATATAGCTTTCCTGCGGAAGAAAGCGAACGAACTGCTTCAATACGCTTAGTCCACCGATACCCGAATCAAAAATTCCAATTGATTGTGATTGCATTATTCTTCCTCCGCCTCAATAATTTTCTTCGTAACATACTCGAATACTTCATCGGGAGTATTACAGTATGTAAATATGTCCAAGTCTTGTGCGTTAATCATTCCCTGCTCCATGAGGTAATCGAAATTGATTAGATTTTTCCAAAATTCTTCCTTGTAAAGAACTATTGGAAGTTTTTTCTGCACCTTGCCTGTTTGAACCAACGTTAGAATCTCAAACATTTCATCTAAGGTCCCCATTCCGCCCGGCACGACAATAATCGCCTTAGCTTGGTCGATAAACCAATATTTTCTCGTGAAGAAATAGTGGAATTCAAAATTAAATTCCGGCGACATATATTGATTCGGGTACTGCTCAAATGGCAGGCTGATATTCAGACCGATACTTGGAGCTTTCGCACGATATGCACCACGGTTAGCAGCTTCCATTGCTCCGGGGCCTCCGCCTGTCATAATATAGTAGCGTTTTTCAGGTTCTCTTTCCTGAGACCAACGAGCTATTCTTTCCGACATTTCGACTGTATCAGCATAGATTTTTGTCATAGGTTGACGGCGTTTCAGGTTGTCAATCTCCAATTGAATTTTCTCTTTATCTGCTTCATCTGCTGCTACAAGATTGTCGTTCAAATTGCCCATCTTTAATTGAAATTCATCTTCCGACAGTATGCGAGCTGAACCGAAAAAGACGATAGTACCATCGACATTATGCTTGTTAAATACATGTGTCGGATGCCAGTATTCCGAAATAATTCTGAGAGTACGTCCCTCGTCGCTATGAATGAATTGCTCGTTCTCGTAAGCCTTTTTGGCTCTGTCAATTCTTATTGCTTCTTGACTCATTCCAGCCTCTATTTTTTCAAATCAGTCATAGTGAATAGAGGAACAAGCTCAATACCTGCTTCTTTTAGTTTTTCAGGGCCGCCTGCTTCACGGTCAATCACGCAGATTGCTTTTTCGATGATTGCACCACGTTCACGTAATTCATTTGCAGAGATAATAATCTGTCCGCCGGAAGTTACCACGTCTTCTACGAGGAGCATTTTCTTACCTTTAAAATCCGGCCCTTCGGCTAATTTGGCAGTTCCGTATTTTTTGGCTTCCTTGCGAATGAAAACCGTATCATCGCCAGTCAAAAATGAAACCGCGGTTGCAATAGGAATACCGCCCATTTCCAAACCGCCTAAGATTTCATAATCCTCCGGCATAATTTCTTTAAGGTGCATAGCGATTTCCTGTAATAATTTAGGATTAGACTCAAATTGATACTTATCAAAATACTCGTTGCTTACTGCTCCTGAACGTAATGTAAATTCACCTGTGATGTAAGCTGCATCATATATTGCTTTTGCTAATTCTTGACGATTCATATCATTCCCTAATAATTCAATTTCAAAAAAATAGTACGACGTTTTGTTTGGTTTTGTATTATACAGTTAATAATTGAATTTAGAGAATTTACCACACCGGATATGAAGTTTACCAAGAAAAAGAAAAAAATAAATAAAAATTTGGCAGTTTAAATATTTATTCGTATTTTAGGTTTTTCAGTATTGCATTATTGAATCTTGATAATTAAAGACTTAGATTATTGCTTAGCATGTACTTTTCATATTAAATATAGAGGTAAAAAATGAAAACTATATTGTATTATCTGCCCATACTCATATTAGCAAGTATCGGGACAGTATGTTCACAAAATTATTCCGGTGGTAAAGGCA
>PDWI01005987.1_pt1 | contig 16894 bp, 14 predicted proteins | sample 1430891 | NCBI WGS metagenome assembly PDWI01 (sample SAMN01162508, study PRJNA174530) | Oral metagenome, whole genome shotgun sequencing project. | biome: Marine environment; feature: Marine mammal; material: Swab sample of the gingival sulcus; isolation source: swab sample of gingival sulcus...
TCAACGCCAATACAAGGAAAGAGTTCCTAGATATACGTTCTAATATCTGACTTATCAAAAACATAGCTGGCTGTTTAGCAACTATAATTCCAAATACACAGAGTACTACAAATATTATTGTAACAATGTGCTTTAGAAAGAATGATTTAAAGTTAAAAGCCTTATTAGTATCCATTATTTATTCCCTCCTACCTGTGTAAGCGCAAATAAAATAACGCCATTTTGTACAATCATACGAATTGTCTCAGATAAGTTTCCTTCTGGGAATACTGTATTTGCTGCAGGTAGTGCAATTGTAAGTAATCCCTGAAATAGAAATACACCTATAAGAACATGCGATATTTTTGCACTCTTTGCAGTAGCACCACCAATAAGTATAGCAGCTACTGCTGGAAACGCCATCATAAGTGGCGATTGATACAGCTGCATAAATCCATAACTCTGAGAGTAAACAATGATACCAACTGCTGCTAATACTGTAGATAGTGTTGCACCAACTATTCTATAATAGTCTACATTTATGCCATTTGATGCAGCAAATTTAGGGTTTTCACCTACTGCTGTAAGCATAACACCTGAACGGCTTCTCATATAAAGCCATACAGCTAAACAAATTAGCAAAACAAAAACTATCATAGCTAACGGAATGCTAAAAACAGTCTGATAGTATTCACTGTCATAGTTTTGAAGCATAAAGGCCTTCGACTTGTTAAATAGCGTAATAATCTTTCCTGTTGATATTTCCCTTACAAATTTGACTGAAAACTGGTCGTTAAGTATCTGAGCATATACATCATTTAACGATATTACGTTCCTCAAACCTTGACCTAGTGGCCACTTCATTCTGTTATCAGTAAAAGGTAGTAATATCCAACCTATACTCATAAATGAAACAACAGCATAACCTAAATAGGTAGAAACTATGAGCTCCGAGCCCTTAATTCTATTTAGAATTCTACCATAGATAATCCCAATGATTAAAGCCATTGGTAATGAGATAAGAATTGCCATAAAAAGACCCATCCAGCCAGTATACTGCATTTGGAATGAAATTAAAGAACCAAGCAGACCAATTAGTATACCAAGAGGTAGTCCAAAGTTAGGACCTAGGCCAGACTGTATTGAAGGTACCATAGCAAGAACGAGAATAGCATTCATGGCAGCCCTTACAAGCGCATCTGCTAATAGCGGTGGAAAATCAAGTCCTTGAAATATTGCAAGTGCACAAACCAATACAAAGAATACGACGATTATAGTTCTAGGAAATGTAGGACTTGAAGAAATCGCTTGCCATCGCTTACGGAGTGTTACTTTTTCTTTCTTTTCCATATTATTCTTCTCCCTTCACTAAATTAGAACCACCTGACATCATTAGACCAAAGTCTTTATCTGAAGCATCTGGTGGAACAATGCCTTCTAGTTTACCCTCTGCTATAATTGCAATTCTATCACAAATTGTTCTAAGTTCTGCAAGTTCAGAAGAAGTCATTACAACTGTCATACCTGTTTCTTCATTGAGCTTTACAAGTGTATCTAAAACCAGTTTTTTAGCACCAATATCAATACCCCTTGTAGGCTCTGATACAAATAGTATTTCTGGCCCAAGCGTTAAAGCTCTTGCAACACATACTTTCTGCTGATTACCACCACTCAATCTTCTAGTGTTCTGTTTTGAACCAGTACACCTAATATCAAGTTCTTCTATCATCTCATTCGCATGTTTTCTTATTGCCTTAACATCTTTGAATATACCCATTGTCAGAAAATCGCCCTTCACCTTCATAGCTGTTATGGCAATGTTCTCTTCTATTGATGAATCAAGGAGTAGGCCAATACCTTTTCTATCCTCAGAAACAAATGCTAAACCAGAAGCTAGTGCAGCAGTCGTATTGTTAAGTTCTAATTTTTCACCTTTAAAACTTACTTCACCTGTAGAAGGGTAAAGACCCATGATGCCATTTGCAAAGCCAATTTTCCCCTGACCTGCAAGACCACCAATACCAAGGATTTCGCCTTTCTTTATATCAACTGAAATTCCTTTTACAACTTCACCTGGCATATCAACAGTTAAATCCTTAACTGACATAATCACTTCATCTGAAGCTCTTTTATGAGCTTCTTTACGCTTTAATTCAACTTTTCTTCCTACCATGAGTTCTGCTAACTCTTCAACAGAAGTGTCTTTTTTTGCCTTGGTAGTGATGAGCTCACCATCTCTAAGTATAGTAACAGAATCAGCTGCATCCATAACTTCATCTAGTCTGTGCGTGATAAACAGTATACCTATCCCTTTACTTGCAAGCGCCTTCATTGACTTCAGCAAATTGTCAGCTTCTGATTCAGTGAGAACTGCTGTAGGCTCATCAAAAACAAGAATTTTAAGATTTTTTTTATCTATCTCTCTAGCAATCTCAACAAACTGCATATGTCCTACAGGAAGCCCTGCAACTTTCATATATTCTTCAATATCAATCCCAAGAGTATCAATCGCTACAGTAGCATCTTTTTTCATATGAACCCTGTCTAGTGATTCCAATGAATCTGGTCCAATCTTAGACGCAATATTTGGCGTTGTTATCTCTCTGTTTAGTTTTACATTCTCTGTTATTGTAAACCCTGGAATGAGCATGAATTCTTGGTGAACCATACCTATCCCAACATCCATTGCCTCTCTAGGTGATTTTAGATTAGTAACTTCTCCATTTATCTTAACAGTTCCTGAAAAACCTCCTGTATTATGTATAACCGGCATACCAAATAGTACGTTCATAAGTGTTGATTTACCTGCTCCATTTTCTCCGAGTAGAGCATGTATTTCTCCTGCCTTCACATTTAAGTTAACGCCATTTAATACACGGTTTCCATAGTACTCCTTAACGATATCATTCATTTCAAGTACGTACATTTAAACCTCCAAGCTTTATAAACAAGAAGGTTGCTAAACATAGCAACCTTCTGTTTATTACAATTAGATAATCCTATTTTTTTATATTCTAATTATATGTTTATTCTAGAAATCATAAAAGTCAAGTAATACCATAAAGTAATTGTCATATTTAACTTCGTTGCCGTCTTTATCTTTGTCAACTAAAGTTTGAACTTGGATATCTTTTTTAGCGTAATCTTTGAAGTCTTCAAGTAGTTTATCTTTGTTAACTTTTTCTGTGAATTCTCCTAAAATCCATGACTTAGCATACTCAGCTCCACCTTGAACAAACATCATTGAAACTGGTACAGGCCATGTTGACATTCTGCCCTTCATATTCATTTCTTCTAATTTAGCTGAAGTAGCATCTAAAATAAACTGCATGTCAGACTGTTTGTCCTTAGGAATCTCTAGAGCAAGTGCTGAAGGGAATCCATGAGTAGGAGATGGGCAGCAAGGTTGTGGATAGATTCCGCCTTGTTCTGCAACTGATTGAATTAGTGGAACCTGCATAGAGCAGTTAGTTGAGAAGAACGCAGTATCTTTACCATACTTAGCAATCATTCTTGGAACATCTTCTAGAATGAACTGTTGTGCACCTGTAACACCAGCATCACTTGTTGGGTCTGGAGCTGTAGCGTCAACAAATTGTAGACCAAGCTTTTCACATTCTGATTTGAAAATGTCACGTCTAGCTGAAAGTAGCGCATATGACATGTGACGTGGGAAAGAATAGTGAATAAAAGTCTTAGCTCCTAATTTCTTAGCTTGTGCAGGAATTGCAGTACCCATTGATAGTTCGTCCATTGCAACTACGATATCAGCTGCTCCAGCTATCATTCCAGGGTCCTCTCCAGGTACGCCAGCGATGAATAGTAAGTCATCTCTAAGCTCTTTCGCTTTTTCGATACCAGCTGATACACCAGGTACAGCCTGAACAATGATAATCGCTTTAATATCAGGGTCTGAAGCTAACTCAACGATATTTGCAATTGTAGTATCTTGCTCATCCATGAATTTATCAGGATAAGTCTTCATAACTACGTGCTCTTCACCGTACTTTTTGAATACGTTTTCAGCAGCTCTGTACTCTTCTTCATTTTGAGAAACAGTACCAGTTAAGATACCAATCTTCCATGCACCTTCTTCAGTAGAAGCTGAATCATCATTGTTATCTTCTGATGATGTATCTTCTGAAGATGTGTCATTATTGTCCTCAGTTTGAGTGTTTTGATCTTCATTTGATGAAGTATCTTCTGTTTTTCCACCACAAGCTGTTAGCGAGAAAACTAATGCAAATACCATCAAAAATGCCATTAATTTTTTGAACATATAATGCTCCTTTCTTTCACGAATGTTTACACAATTGTTACGAATTAATAACAACTTGTAACAAGTATACACTCAATTTTGTAAATAGTCAATACAATTTGAAAATTATAGATTTCTAAATTGTCATAATTTCCTTAAATCCCGTATTTTTCAACAATGTACAGAGAAGTAAAACAAGTGTCTCACTTTATTTATAGTATCACAGAGCGCAATATGTAAACAATAAACAACTTAAACTGTTGGTTTTATATCCAATAATCTATATAGAACTACTTAAAAATCATATAAAAATACATATCGCCCAATAATATGCTGTTTATCGCTAAATTAAAAAGGCTGTAAAACTTAGATTAATGCATTTCTAAGTTTTACAGCCTTTTTTATTACAGAAAGCTAAATCGCCCAGTTACCGTTTTCAAATATCTTATATTCTTTACCTTCCTTGTATCCAGTGATGCTTAAACTTTGACTTCCTACCATAAAGTCAACATGGATAAGAGAGTTGTTTCCACCAACTTCAAAGAGTTCATCTGTATTCATTTCTGTACCACCTTCTATATTTGTTGGATAACATCTTCCTAGTGCAAAGTGACATGAGGCATTTTCATCAAATAGTGTATTACTAAAGAGGAGATTTGTGTTGGAAATTGGGCTATCATGAGGAACTAGTGCTATTTCTCCCAAGTACCTTGCTCCATCATCAGTATTGATGAGTTTTTCGAGTGTATCATAACCAGTCTTTGCATAGAAGTCTACCACTTTGCCATTTTCAAATGTGAAGCCAAACCCATCGACAATTTGACCCCTTACACTTAGTGGTTTTGTTGCCTTCAGAGTTCCATTTACACCATCTTTATGTGGCATAGAGAACACTTCCTCTGTTGGAATATTTGGAAGATACTCTGTATTAGATGCCTCATGATATGCTCCGCCACCTTCCCATATGTGGTTCTTTGGCATCACTACTTCCAAATCAGTTCCATCTGATACATATCTAAACTTTTCAAACTGCATTTTATTTAAGTACTCTGTGTACTTTCTGAGATTATCTGTGTGCTCATCCCATGATTTTATTGGGTCTTCTGTCACTCTGGCAATAGCAAAGATATTTTCCCATAACTTTTCTATACCCTCTTCTACACTTAAATCTGGGAATACTATTTTTGCCCATGCCTTTGATGGCACAGCTGCAATAGTCCACTTGTTAAATCCAGCCATTAGATATTTCTGAATACCTTGTGTACTCTTAGAAGAAGCCTTCATATCCTTGGCAACAAGTTCTGGATTGATATTTTTCAACAGTTCAGGATTTGGAGCAGCAATTCGAATCATAGAGTAGCCCTCTTTGTACATATTTTCTATTGCATTGACCTTCCAATCAGGCACTCCTTCAAATACAAAGTCTTTGCCATGCTCATACCTTATGATTTGTAAATCGTCATCTTCTAGCCTAAATTCTACATGCTTAGCTCCAGCTTTATAAGCTTCTTCTACTACCATTTTAGCCATTTCTAAACCTTCAAGATTAGTGCTGATAAAAACGCCATCTCTCTCTTGAAGATTGATGCCTCTTTTTATCACTAATTCAGCATACTTTTGTAGTCTCTCATTAAATTTCATAGTTCCTCCATTTCAAAAACTTATACTAATCTCAGATAAAATCTTTAGTCTATCATTCAGAGCCTATTAAAATACTAGAAATTATTGCAAGCTATAAGACTCCACGCCTTCGGCTCTGAGTGACAAAGCTTGTTAATTTCAATAGTGTTTCAAAGCGTGGAATCTTAATATGCAGTTTAATTAAAGATTAGTATTGCAACACAACAATTTCTTTCTTTTACAGATAAATAATAATCCCTTTTAAGGCAATATACAAGGATAATAAAGCTATATTTCAATATCTTAATTCAATATGAGAATTCACTAATAAATTATGCCGATTAATTAATCAAACTAATATATAAATAACTAAAAATAATATAAGTGATTTACCGTATATTATTAAAAATAATGACTGTCTATAAATAACAAGTATATCATTTAAAGTATTATTTTTTTCTGTAGCCTATTTTATTTAAATAATGAACATCTTTTAATCTTGAAAATTAGGCTTCCTATGGTACAATTGAAACATTATTCTCATTTTAACTTTCGTTTTAATGATAATAAGTGCTTAAATTTTGTCTAACAACATAACAAAGGGGTTACAATGAATTTTTTAGAAGAGAGAATACTAAAAGATGCTGTGGTAAAAGCTGGAAATGTCCTAAAAGTGGATAGCTTTTTAAACCACCAAATTGACATTAGACTCTTAGATGAGATTGGTAAAGAGTTTAAAGAGCGATTCAAAGACAAAAAAATCAACAAAATCCTCACCATAGAAGCTTCTGGTATTGCAATTGCAACAGCAGTGGCTCGATATTTTGATGTGCCTATTGTCTTTGCAAAAAAATCAAAATCTATCAATATAAACGGTGAAATATACCACGCTGAAGTCGAAAGTTTTACCCATAATACCGTCAATAAGGTAGTCGTATCAAAGCAGTTTCTAAGTGAAGATGACAGGATACTCATCATTGACGACTTTCTTGCCAATGGCTGTGCTATGCAAGGGCTAATCAAAATTCTAAATCAAGCAAATGCAACAATTGAAGGAGTAGGTATTGTCATAGAAAAAGGCTTCCAAGATGGCGGAAAAATCATTAGAAACTTAGGATACAAAGTAGAATCCCTTGCTATTATTGAGAGCATGGATGACAAAACTGGCGAAATAGTTTTTGGTGAAAGATAGGAGGACATAGTGAGTAATACGAATAATTCAGGAGCAAGCATAAAAAACATCTACAGTTTAGATGGTAGGGTACCACTACTAAAGGCAATCCCCTTTGGCATACAGCATATATTGGCAATGTTTGTGGCAAACCTTACACCAATCATTCTAATTGCCACTGTTGCAAAATTTGCAGGTAGGGACACAGGTATATCAGAAATAGAACTAGCATCACTTGTCCAGGCATCTATGTTTATAGCAGGTATTGGTACGCTAATTCAGTTATACCCAATATGGAAAATCGGCTCAAGACTTCCAGTTGTCATGGGGGTGAGTTTCACCTTTGTAGGAACGTTATCCTTCATTGCTTCTACATACAATATTGAGACAATGGTAGGTGCTGTTATCGTAGGTGGTATATTTGAAGGACTACTTGGTCTTAGCTACAAATACTGGAAAAAACTAGTATCGCCAATTGTATCTGCCTGTGTTGTTACAACTATCGGTTTTTCTCTCCTATCAGTTGGTGTTAGAAGTTTTGGTGGTGGTTATGTAGAAAACTTTGGCGAACCAAAATTCATTATGATTGGATTTATCACACTCATATCTTGCATCCTTTTCTCAATATTTGCTAAAGGCTATTTAAAACCCCTCAATATACTATTTGGTCTTATCATTGGATACATTGTCTCTGCATTTATGGGTATCGTAGACTTTGGCTCATTCTTCAATACAGTAAGTGAATCAAGCATCATTTCACTGCCACACTTTTTGCCATATAGTCCACAGTTTAACATTGGTACAATAGTATCAGTCATCATCGTATTTTTAGTTTCAGCTGCTGAAACCATAGGCGATACGTCTGCAGTGGTCTCTGGTGGACTAGATAGAGATATAACAGACAGCGAAATAGCAGGTTCTCTTGCTTGTGACGGATTTGTAAGTAGTGTATCTGGAATGTTTGGCTGTAGTCCAATCACTTCATTCTCTCAAAACGTTGGTCTAGTGAGCATGACAAAAGTTGTCAACAGATTTACCATTATGACAGGTGCAGTCATACTCATACTAGCAGGTCTTGTGCCAGCAGTTGGCGCATTTTTCTCTACACTACCACAACCAGTACTTGGTGGATGTACTATCATGATGTTTGGTACTATTGTAATAAGCGGAATGAGCATGATAGGAAAATGTGGATATACTTACAGAAACACTCTAATAGCTGCACTCTCTATCAGTGTAGGTTTAGGATTTACACAAGTGCCAGAAATATTTAACTTTGCCCCTGCCATTGTAAAGGATATCTTCTCAGGAAATCCAGTAGCAGGCGTCTTCATCATATCAATGATATTAAACCTAACACTACCAAAAGATATGGAAATAAAGAAAATAGAAGAGTAATATAGACACAGAAAAGAGCTTTATTTGGATAATGATTACCAAATAAAGCTCTTTTTTAAATTGGAAAATATTACTTTATACTAATCTCAGTTAAAACTGCACATTGTCATTCAGAAGCTATGATAATCTTATAAGACATTAAAATCGTTAAGATTCCACGTCTTGAAACACTATACAAATTAACAAAGTCTGTCATTCAGAGGAGCAAAGCGACGTAGGAATCTAGACTTTGTGATAACTTGTAGTGTTTCACAGACTCTGAATGACAACGATTTTTGTCTTATTTAGATTTTCAAGGGTGAAATCTTAATGTGCAGTTTAATTAAAGATTAGTATTAAACTCCTAATTCAAGGACAACAGGACAGTGATCACTGCCAAGTATGTCATGATGAATATCAGCGCCTTCTATGCTGTCTTTAATATCCTCAGAAACTAAGAAGTAATCAATTCTCCAACCTACGTTCCTATCTCTTGCCCTTGTCCTATAAGACCACCAGCTATACCTCTCTGTAACATCAGGATAGAGGTGTCTAAAGGTGTCCACAAAACCAGCATCCAACAGAACTGTCATCTTTTCTCTCTCTTCATCTGAAAAACCAGGGTTCATATGGTTGGAATCAGGATTGGTCAGGTCAATCTCCTTATGAGCAACATTCAAGTCACCACACACTACAACAGGCTTGTGCTCATTGAGTTTTAATAAATGTTCTCTAAAGGCATCTTCCCAAACCTGTCTGTAAGGCAGCCTTAATAATCCAGCCTTTGAATTTGGTGTATACACATTGACTAGATAAAACTTATCAAATTCCAGTGTAATCACTCTACCTTCCCTGTCATGCTCTTCAATACCTAGACCATAACTTTCTGATAGCGGCTTTTCCTTGGTAAAAATAGCTGTGCCAGAATAGCCTTTTTTCACGGCTTGGTTCCAGTACTGATGATAGCCATTTAGTTCAAGTTCAACCTGTCCAACCTGACATTTTGTCTCCTGTATGCAAAACACATCAGCATTTACCTCTTCAAAATAATCTAAAAAACCCTTCTTAATTGCAGCTCTTATACCATTTACATTCCATGAAACTAGCTTCATTATTTTTCCTTTCTAAAATAATCTATAAGTTCATCCTTTAAATCACCCACAAATTGATAATCACTCAAATCATCTCTTGATACCCACATATACTCAACATGCTCGTCAGAGAGTACCACTTCATCAAAAGCAAATTCAAGCATATATACAATACCCACAATTTTACCATCACTTCTGTTTATATTAAATACATAAATAGGCCTTGAACTTGTTACCTCAATCGAAGTCTCTTCAAATACCTCTCTTGCTATAGCATCATTTGGCGCCTCTTCATAGTCGACCATGCCTCCTGGAAGCTCCCAAAGACCGTCTTTCTCTTTTTCTGTGCTCTTTCGCTTTAGTATAAGAAACTTTGAATTTCTAAAAAGCATACCCTTTACAGAGACCCTACACTTGTAAAAAGAATTCATGTTACCTCCTTATTAAAATAAACAGAATTACTTATATATAAACTCTTGCGATTTCACCTCTTTCATACTATACTATAAAAGTAATTATAGCACAGTTTTATATATTTTCAAAAAGAAAAGGAGACCACTATGAGCACTTTAAATGTACTTACTGATTATCAAATAACTTTAAATATGAAAGACTTGTTTTTATCTCTACTTTTTATAGCACTTATTGTTTTAGTATGCGTGATAATAGCATCTTTAGTAAGACTGTACCAATCAGCTACAATCGCAATGAAACTTATGAAAGAAAATAGTGAAAATATAAGTAAAATACTGGAAAATGCTGAGACAATCAGCGCAAATGTAGGCACTGTATCAGGTGAAGTTGCTCACGCCAGTACGTCATTTAGACCAACAGTAAATAATATTGCTGAAACAACAGAAGATGTTACTACAACATTTAAGAATAACAATCCAGTCAATGAAGCCATTGTCACAGCATATAAAACAGTGAATGGAGCAAACAAATTCGTCAGTAGTGTAAAAGATTTTAAAAACAAAAAAAGTAAAAAAGATGAAGAATAAATTACAAATGCTTCTTAAAAAGCCCTTCAGAAAAATCTGAAGGGCTTTTTATTATGATTAATCTGAACAGTCATTCAGAAACTATGAAACTCTACAAGTATATGCAAATGCTTCTCTCAAAGCCGACTACTTTTGTCATTCAGAGAAGCGTAGCGACGTAGGAATCTAAGCATGTGCAATAAACACACCCTGCCCACGCTAGATTCCTACGTCACTCCTTACGTCGTTCCTCTGAATGACAGCGTGGGAGAATAAAACTTTACTCTTATTGTAGTGTTTCAATAGCTCTGAATGACAACGATTTTTGTCTTATTTAGATTTTCAAAGCGTGGAATCTTAGTTCAGATTACATTTTCTATTTATTCCTACGCGTCAGACCTAGCAAATGAGTTTTTCATTCCCTCGCTTGCTGTAAATAATACCTTGTCTAGAACGCAGTCTGTATTCTTTTGTAGCATTTTCGCAACTTTGCAGTTCGCATGTTCAAGCATTGTCACTGCAGCATCACCAGTAGGATTTTCAGCAATAAACAACTTATCACTTGCATTTAAGAACTCTCTACCTCTTGCCTGCACTTCATTTTGATATCTCTCGATATGAGAAGCACAAGCAGGGAAATGTGCATCTGCAAGTGCAGCAACCAACCTATTTGACCAGTAAAAGTTATCTGTACTTACCTTAGCTGTTGTATTTGCCAAATACTCAGGTGTTTCATTGATAGTTATGTAGAAAGGAACAATTGCATTAAATACATTAGAACCAAGTGTAAGCCACTGAATAGCCTTGATTGCCTCTGGAGCATATGGTCTAATCTGCACTAGTGCAAGGTGGTTATTCCTGTTGATACCAATTGGTCTAAATGCACCCTTCATCGATGTTTCACCATGTTTTGCATAGACGTCATAAATAGTTCCTTGGAAGTGGTTTGATAACGTGTACTTAATGTCTTCTACTGTTATCTTTCTCTCAGGCTTTCTGCACCAAGGAATGTTGTTTGAATCTGGTCTATAGTCTGCATTAATTCCATCCCATGTATTGTCACTTGGATTGAAAAATCTCTGAATAATCCATGCTCTTGGCGTATTGTAAGTGTGGTCAGCATCTGAATCACTGCCAAAAGCATATCTAGCATTGAACTTTCCATTTAGACTTAAATCAAGGTGATTGTCATTAATAAATTCTCTCATGTCACTTGAGCACATGTACTCTTTTTGAGCACCTAGTGCATCTTCTAAATCAAACTCATCAATACCTTGCTGGTTTGGCATTGTGACATAGCAATCATCTGGAACTCTCTTAGCTATCCAGTGATGACCACCAATTGTCTCAAGCCACCAAATTTCATTTTCATCTTGAAAAGCCATACCATTCATTTCATAAGTTCCGTATTTTTCAAGAATTTCACCCATGCGAACAACACCTTCTCTAGCAGAGCGAATATAAGGAAGAACTATTGTAACAATATCCTCTTCTCCAATACCACCAAATACTTCTGGCTTGTATCCTTCTTCACCCTCTTTGCCAACTGCAGGTTTGTATTCTACAAGTGGATCAGCACCCAATACTCTTTCATTTGATGTGATTGTCTCAGTAGCTGTCATAGCAACATTTACTTCATTTACGCCACAGCCACCCCAAATACCTTTATCATGCTGGATAGCATTTGGTACAGCTGTATATCTCATAGGATTGTCAGGTAAGTCAATCTCAACTTTTGAAATAACAGCCTTATATTTTCTAGGCTGGTCTTCTGGCTTTACAACCACAAATTTATGTGCTCTAAATTCTCCAGAACCAGAATCATGGTTACGAGCTATCATAGTAGAACCATCATAACTTGCATTTTTACCAACCAATATAGTAGTACACGCCATAGTAGACTCCTTTCATAGATAAACATTTTACACTAGTTCTGATTTAAACCTTCTATCCGTCATTCAGAAGCTATGAAACACTACAATACATTACAAGCTTTAAGACTCCACGCCTTCGGCTCTGAGAGACAAAGCTTGTTGTATTGTATAGCGTTTCAATCTGTGGAATCTTAGATAGAGGGTATAATCTAAAATTAGTATTAATAATTAAAATAAATCAACAAGATAGTTAATATTACTACTACCAAAGACATTATACTTTAGGATAAAAAAAAAGTAAAGCATAAAAATGAGAAAAGCTCTCACCTAGAATAAAAAGTACATTTTTATTCTAGACGAGAGCTCTCTACACACGATATAATGCATTACTTCATTTCATCTAATAGTTCATCCACTGCATTTAAAAGGGTGTCAAAAAACTCTTTTTTATTGTTTTCACCCATGTGCCCAACTCTTATTATTTGACCATTTAAAACGCCAAGTCCACCAGATATAACAATATTTTTTTCCTTTAACAGTCTGTCAAATAGTTCATTGGCAGATATACCACTAGGTGGATAAAAGGCTGTTACTGTGTTGGCAAAGTGACTCTTTGCGTACACTTGAAAATCTCTCCTAGTAAATTCACTTCTGACATACTCTGCAAATTCTCTATGTGTTAAAACATAGTCTTCATTAACTAGCTTTATTAAACTCTCCTTCAGAGCCAAAATAGAACCAATACACTGTGTATACATATACCTGTTTTCTTCATAGGCTTTTATATAAGAAAGTAAATTCAGATAGTATGATTTTACAGGCGTTCTACTTTTCAAATAGTCTATCGCCTTATCACTCAAACTGATAAAAGACAAATCAGCAGGTAAGGATAACACTTTTTGAGAACCACCAAGAAGAACATCAATCATATCTTCATCAAAATCGAGCATCTCTCCACCTATTGCTGACACACTATCAACAATGCTTATTATATTTCTCTTTCTAAGTTCTCTACATAGGCTTGCTACGTCATTACACACACCAGTTGGCGTCTCAACATGAACCATAGTCACAACTTTAAAATCTTCAGCATCTACTTTCTCTAGTACTTTCTCAACATCAAAACCCTGATCCCAATCAAATTCAATTACACTTGGCACGCCACCAGCATTTTCTACTAGACCTTCAAACCCAGCACCAAATATGCCATTTGAAACCACTAGGACCCTGTCCCCAACTTCTATGAAGTTAAGACAAGCAGCTTCTAATGCAAGCATAGCTTCCCCAGTTAAAACAATACTCCTACCAACTTCATTCTTTATTAGCTGATTGTACAAACTTATTGCTGATTTGTACTCTGACATAAAAGAAGAATCTAGGTCTTGATTGGTGAAATTATGTATCAGCATTTTTTTTGTAACATTTGATAATTGTGTTGGACCACTTGATAGTATTAATTTATTTTTCATGATAGCCTCTCTTAAACACACTAATTTTTGACAATGTCATGTATAGCGGAATAGCAGCTGCATAACCAATAACCAGTTGAATGATATCACCTGGAATACTAGTTGCAGCTTGTACCCAGTTACCATAGATGAGAACTTCATATAGATAATAGCCTGCAATCATCTCTATGCTAGGTATAACGATGGCAAATACTGTAAATAAAACTTTGTTCTTCTCTCTACGCTCATAAAAATAGCCAATGAGATAACCCATAATACCTCTTATCACAAAAGTGCCTGGCGCCCAAATAGCCCATGGTGAAGCCAAATCAAAAAGTGCCATACCAAAGGCTCCTGCAACTGCACCCTGCTTTCTACCAAAGAGCATAGCAATTGTAAACAATGCAATGTTGCCAAGGTGAATTAATCCGCCATTAACTGAAATTGGTAATTGCACGTTCAAAAAATAGCACGAAACAAAAACAATAGCAGTATTAAGACCATATAAAACCAAATTTCTTATTTTCATATATTATCACTGAAATACGTTTAATAATTCCAGTTACCCTACCTTTCTGTATTTTCACTCTCCTCTGTGATATAATAATCTAAAAACAGCAAAAATTCAACCCATATAAAAAACAGAAAGGTTATTTAATAGTAAAAAATGAAGATTACAATCTATATAAAAAGCGATAAATCTGACAAGTCCTATAAAAAACTCTATACTGAATACCTAAAAAGACTACCAAGTACTATGAAAATCAGCATAAAAAAAATACCAAAATCAATAAATAAAAAAGAAGGACAATACATAATTGGAATTAATCCATCAGGAAAAAATTTAAGTTCCGAAGAATTCTCAAAAACATTTTACAACATACACGATGATAGAACGATAAAAGAAATCTTCTTTGTACTTGATAACTCAATAACTGTTGATTACGATGAAGAAATAGCACTTACCAGTACAGAGACAAGTGATGACATGAAGCTTGTTATGCTTAGTGAGGTGCTGTATAGGGGGTGGAGTATTAACACCGCAAAATCCTACCACAAATAGTTTTTGCTTGTAAATCTTGGCGCTATCGTCGTCACTGCACTCACTTTTCTTGGTTGCGTACTCTTTGGTACGCGCCACGTCGTAAAAGTGAGTTTGTATCCTAGATATCATCCAAGATTTATGTGCAAAAACAGTGCTTCGATACTTTTAACATACTCGTTGCTATCACATAAAATCTTGTGCCGAAATGGCTACTGAATTATATCCAATCTTATGAGATAGACGATAAATCTATATAGAAAGACCCAAGCAACGCAAAAGTCAAATAATCTTTTTATTAGCGTTTGGAGATTTAGGTTTTCACAAGGGAAAAACTTTTTCTTATTTTGCGTGAGAAAAGTAGGACATTTTTCTTTGAGAATCGTACACGGATGTACGATTTCGAAGTTAGCAAAATTAGAAAAAGTTTAATACAAAAAACACTTATTTCACATCTTACATAAAAACCAAGTAATGAACGAACCCACGAGCGATAAATCGACCGAAGGTTCGGACTGCCGTCCTAAATAGCAAAAAGCATAATAGAAACAAATTTCAAGCAAGCTTGATTTCTTCCTGTTATGCTTTTTACTGCTCATTACTTGATCTTCGAAAATAGAAGCGAAGCGGTGTCAATATAATGACTAATCAAACTTGCTTGAAGTTCACTTTAGGCGTACTTCTTGCTATAGTATAATTTTAAGCTAAAACTCATATAAAGTGCTTTTTTATCACTCCACACTTTTTACAAGTAAATTGGACCACTAGAGAGAACTATCACACGCTGTCATTCGGAGATAGGAGTTTCTTTTAGTTATTAAGCAGGTCTTTCCAATTATCTGGAAAACCCATTTTATTAAGTTCTACTTTCGGATATAATTTAATTAACTCACATAATTCTTTATAAAATTTTGTATAAACACATTCGTCTGATACCATTTTCAAATTAAGTAACGTTATAAAAATCCTATTATTTTTAATCCCCATGTTCTTATACTTATTGAGAAGCTTTGGAGTCTTACTAATTTTTGCATTATACAATCTACCATAATGAGCACATTCATTTCTTACAAAAGCAAAATTTTCAATCCAACTAGCAAATTGATAATGGCTTACACTTTCCCCAAATTCTTTTGCAATAGTTTTTTTATCTTCTAGCTTCATATTTTTATACATCATAGATAATGTTCCAAATGTAGTAACTTCAATCGCTACATAAAATGGTATATCTCCATCTTCATAATTTAACCTAAAATGTTTTATAAATGCTGTTTTACAACTTCTGTCTACTTCTTTATTTATTCTTTCTATAACTTTTTCTTGATATTCTTTTCTATCAAAATTAGCTAAATCTCTATAACCAAAATTTCCATATTTTATAGAAAAATAATTACCAATACACGCTCTTAAAGATACCTCAACATGCTCAAGTAATTTAAATAGGATGTTCATAAAATATGCATTGAATTCATATAAATCTACAATGTCCTCAAAACAAACACCCTCTTTATAACTTCCATTTTCTTTCAGTGTAATACTGTATGCTTTAATCAACCTATAATAAGAAACTCGTTTCAAAATTCTTTTTGCATACTCTTCATCATCTATAATAAGACCTAAATTAATAAGATTTTCAACCTGTTCATCAATTGTTATAGGCTCTTGAGGTTGTTTTAAAAGTTGCATTTCATTCTCCTATAATTACCACATAAATTAAAGACCCAGCCTGGTCCGCATTATCAAGAGGCGTGCTGGGTACTGTCAACATCATATTACCATATTCCAAGCAAATTTGCAAATATTTTCAAAAAATTGTCTTCGAAAGCGCTATATCAAATACTACTAATTTCAATCAATTTATTGACTCAAGGATGTTGCTCAATACTCAGTACTGACTACCCCATAGCTAGACCCCACCCCCTACGCCACAAGACTATCTTTAGGTTGCTTTAGTTTAAAAGACTGGAAAAATAATAGTTTTAATACACAAACAAGTTTTTGAATATAAACATCAGTAAAAAGCAATAAGTAACCGTTTTCAACTTAATCTTTCA
>PDWI01006749.1_pt1 | contig 16892 bp, 14 predicted proteins | sample 1430891 | NCBI WGS metagenome assembly PDWI01 (sample SAMN01162508, study PRJNA174530) | Oral metagenome, whole genome shotgun sequencing project. | biome: Marine environment; feature: Marine mammal; material: Swab sample of the gingival sulcus; isolation source: swab sample of gingival sulcus...
AAGTCCGCAAATGTACAAAATATATATAAATGAAAGACCTTTGGTTCTAATTTCATCAAAAGAAGCTAAAAAATATCCTTACGGAAGTGGAATATTGCGATTTCCCTATCCCGGTAAACCCAAGTTTTTATTGAATTATTTAGACTTTATGGAAAAAAATAGCAAATTCGATGAAGTCGTACTATTTAGCGATGATGAAAAAGCCATCTTCAAAGATTTAAAAACAGTAGCAAAGTCTGTAAAAGCAGCAGGTGGAATTGTCAAAAACGATAAAGGCGAATTATTGACAATATATAGAAGAGGATTTTGGGATTTGCCTAAAGGACATATTGATAAAGGCGAGAAAAAAAGAGAAACAGCTTATAGAGAAGTGAAGGAGGAAACCGGAATCAAGACTTTAAAAGTATTCGACCAAGTGGGCATTACGTATCACTTGTTTAAAACAACTAAGTGGAAACTCAAAATATCTTATTGGTATTCTATGCATTCCAATCAAATAGACCTAATACCCGAAGTACGAGAGGATATTTTTAAAGCTAAATGGATAGCCCCTGATGATTTTTTAAGGAATTATACGATGTATGCAAGCATAAGGGACTTGCTTATAAAGCAGTTAGGGTATGTTTATTAGAATTAGTATAAAACCCTGAATAGTTCTAAAAATATAATGGTAAATCTCTACTTTGGTGCAAAATTCTTATAATTAAAATTCTATGATATCTTTTACTGTCCTTTTGCTAAAGCCACTATTAAATCCTTTTTCTATTTCTAATTTTAAATCATCTAAAACTTTAGTTCTGTATTTGCTATGTAAACGAAGAGCATCTCTAACCACCTCGCTGTTGTTCTGGTAATCTCCGGAGTTTACTTGGTCTTGTATATATTCTCTCTGTTGTTTTGTAAAGCTAATATTCATTTTATGTTCATTTTTAGCAAATATAGACAATAGTAACATTATTTTATACAACGACAAAGATGAAAAAATAGTTTTAATGGCTCCCTATTTTGAGCATTTTTCTATTATAGCAGGCAGTTGGACTTTGTAATAGAAAAACCATGAATTTTGTGAGTTGATACTATTTTTCAGTTACGGAAAACTCAGTTGATGAAAAAAATAATAATCCAATAAAAATCTTAACTTTTTATGGTTTGTGGGGGTAATACCATTTGTCCCAAAAATAGTAATACCATTTGAACTATAAATTGTCACATATAAATTGAGTAAAATAAGCCGGCTCATCGTTATAAATCCTCGCTATAGCTACGGCTATGCCTGCGTTTTATGCCTCGACCTGTCTCATTTTACTTTCCATATCCAATGCGACATTTATAAGTACAAATGGTATGAAATAATGGGACAAATAGCATTAGTTGCCAACTTTTTTTTTACAATACAGGTAATAGTTTGTTTTTGGAAGAAACCTTTGAATAAACCCAAAATATGAGGCGAGTTTGAGGCTAGAGAAAATTTTAACCCACAGCAACCTTATGGTTGTGAGGACTTAAAAATTTTGATAACGAAAAAATCGTCCATAGTTTGGGGTATTTTAATACTTATTCAAAGGTTTCTAGAAATTATATTTCAAGCCAAACGCCGGCAATATCGGTAATTGGTTGACTCTCTCGTGAGCTATTCTGTCAAAATAAAATATATTTTTTCTATTGTACACATTTACCACGCTTGCAGTCAGCTCAAGAGATGAATTTTTGTTAAATTCAATGGTTTTTTGTAGAGAAATATCCAATCTGTGATAATACGGCAATCTGCCTCCGTTTCTAGTCTTTGAATATACAACACCCAATTCACTTGGATTCTCTGTTGTATAATCTGTATCTGCTCCGTCCTCGAATAATATGTGATTGTAGAATCCTTGGGTTTTGGTAAAAGGAAATCCTGAACCCAAATTCCATCTTACGCCTAGTTGCCAAGAGTAATCTTTTCCAAAATTATAGTTTGCCATGAAGTTTACATTGTGTCTTCTGTCGTAAACTGTTGGATATATCTGCTCTCCGTCATTTCTATCTACAAATCCGTAGGAATATGACAACCAGAGGTAAATATTTTTTGATTCATATTTTGATGAGAAATCAATGCCGTACGCACTACCCGTTTCAACAACATAATTGGGATCGCTATATGACCTTTTATCGCGGTTTATTACCACTAATTGACCAAAATCTTTGTAATACCCCTCTACGTTTATTTCCAAATTATCGAGTAAATCAAACTCCACTCCCAAAATAGCATGTTTGGCAGATTGAAGCTTGTCTTTAGTGTTTTTTCCAAGCAAAAACGAATAAACTTGTTCTTCCGGACTTGAAACAAAACCTATAAAGTAATTGATAACATCTTTGTCATTGCTTGCACTTATTATACTTTGAGTATACATGCCGGCTGCTCCTTTTATTCGTAGGTCTGTATTGACGTTATACTTGAAAGTGAGCCTTGGTTCTAATTTTAAATCTCCCAACGAAGCATAATATGCTATTGCGGTTCCGGGTTCTATAATTAGATTACCCCATTTTTTTCTGAATTTAAAGTATCCTCTGATGTTTGTAGTGTTTTGTACCTCTTTGATGTTCTGTTTGAAGATATTGTCAAAAGTAAAATTTGTTCGTAGGGCGTTTATTTCTATGCCATAACCTATTTTATAGCCATTACCAAATACATTGAAATCAAATTTTGACGTAAAGTCCCTCATTTGACTAAATCTTCGTTTTTCATCGAAGTCAATCGCCTCGGTAGAGTAGTTCGAATAACCGAATAACGCCTCTATTATCATATTGCTGGATCCGGGCACTATTTTTATATTCATACCTCCTCCGATATTGTTCCAACCTAAAGATGCAACCTTAGGATTTTTGTAATTATCGTCGAAATTAAATCCGAAGATGTTGATTTTGCTGCCGCCTCCAAAATTCATAGATATTTTTCCGTACAAATCGCTAAAGACATAAGGCAATCCGGCTTTATCTTTGCTTACTATATAGTTGTAGAAAACATCATCTGTTTTGTCTATGATAGACCTTTTTCCAGTCAACAAAAATGACGCATTATAGCTTTTATCTTGCGAAAATTTAATGATAGGACCTTCCAGTAGTGCTTTGGCTACAAATGGGCTTGCAGATACACTTCCAGATATCCTTTTTTTGTTTCCGTCTTTTGTTTTTATATCTACTATCGCTGATATTCTACCACTCTGTTCCGCATTAAAACCACCTGTTACGACATTTATATTCTTTAAGGCTTCCGTTTCAAAAACAGAAAAAGAACCTATGGAGTGAAATGGATTTAAGATTGTCAAACCATCTAACATTATCTTATTTTGTACCGGAGAACCTCCTCTTATGTACAACTGTCCGCCTTGGTCTCCCGTAGAGATAATACCCGGAACTGTTTGTAAGTATTGTACTACGTCTGCTTCACCACCAATTGCAGGCATTGATTTTAATTGTTTGGGTGTTATTTCCAGTTTAGATATATAAGTTTCGGATTTTTTTCTTTGTTTGTGGGCTGAAATATCAATTGATTTTAAGACAACACTTTCAGAAGTCATAAATATTCTTTTGTATGCATTATTATCGCCGGTAATAGTAATGTCTTCGGTGTAAGTTTTATATCCTATGAATTTAATGGTCAGGGTATAATCACCTTCTTTTATATCCGTTATGTTGAAAAAACCATCGATATCCGTTGTGGTTATCAGTTTATCTCCTCCCAATGATACAACAGCAAAAGATATTGCATCGCCACTTTCTTTGTCAAATACATTTCCGCGTATTGTTCCTTTTTGACTAAATAAACTTATTGATGTTGCAACAAATATCAGTATGAAAACAAGTCTTCTCATAATTATTTACTATTTTCTATAATTGATGTAATTTCAATTATTTTATTTAAACTTTGCAAAAGTATATTATTTTAGTTCTTCCCACAAAATAACAGCATTATTGTTGAAACTATTTTTAAGCTTATTGTAGAAATTCTTGACTTGGTCAGTTCTTACGTTCCTTATATTTGAATCATTTCTTTTGCTATATAGTCTGTAAAACCAAATGGGATCATTTTTTTCACCTCTGCAATTTGAATGTAGTAGTGTGTAGTCGTTATTAGCAAGTGATGGCATGTAAAATATGAATTTTATATTGTGTTGCTTGTCTTGTTCAATGGTGTCGTAGAACCACATTTCATAAGGCGGAGCGGTTGGTTCATTTTCTCTTCTGAAAATCTGTGATGGCATGCCGTATTTTAAGTAAATACGACCTCTGTCTGTTTCAAAGCCATATCCTGCCTGTGACCGGAATTTTGCATCGACGATATTGGCGTATTTCATATATTCTCCATAGCCAATCTCACCGGCTCTTTCACTCCAATAACTCCAAATAAAATACCTTCCTTTTTCAATGTCCTTGCCTGCGAGTATAAGATTTGCCGCTTCCGAATCAGACGCCGTCAATATCGGCAGCATCGCCCTTACTGAATAGATAACACTGTCTGCCGGCAATTTGCTTGCATAAGAATTTTCGTAGGTGCTTGTCTCTGTATTTTTTGACACAAAAATGTCTTTTTCCGGATTGCTGCGTTGGAAATTTATGTATTTTTTGATAAGTATATCTCCATTTTTGTTTTCCAGCTCTGCCAAAAGATGATAATTACCTGAGACTAAACCCGTGATGTCTATTCTGGTAAGAATAGGGGTAATATTCGCCTTTTTTACCTTCAATTTTTTGCTAAAAACAGTATTACCATTGATGCCGTAGAATCCCTTGATTATCGATAGTTTTACGCTTGTGTTTTCCTTTTCTAAATCACTGTTGTAGGCTTCCAGATAAATCCCTAATTTTTTTACTTTTTCAGGTACAAAGTAGGATAAAACCGGTTCCAAATAATAGCCGCTTTTTACAAAAGGATTTGTGTTATTATTACTTTTTTCAATATTCGCCAACAGCTGAATATCCGAAAGATACACAGCCTTGTCGGGAAAATCGATTTTTATATTGCTTTTATGCTTGAAGATATTTGTTTTATCGTAATTATCTACAGCTTCCACTTCCAAAATGTATTTGCCGTTGTCCAACGATAATCTCCGTAGGGTAATAAAGTCCTCAACGATCTTTCCTCTATTGCTCTTGATGTTGAATTTGTCATAAGATACTATCTCTTCTTTGTCGTTTTTTATGAATATAGTGAAATCAACCGAGCCTTGATATGTTGAGTCTTCATATTGTTTTAGGTTTATCGTCTGAGAGATAACTTGAATATAAATCTCAATATATCTATTGTTGTTGCTCTGAAAAGCAGCGTGTGAGATGCCTACTTCTATTGCGCCTATTTTTAGTGTCATAAGCGATATAAGCATTATTATTATTACTCTGTAGTGTGTTTTTATCGTCATACTATATTTTTTTTGATGCTTTAGGCGTAAATAGTATTATTTATCCTGTTTTTTGTTATTTACTTTTTTTATTGAATCGCTATACACTTCCAGCTTTTCGTAGAAAGTTTTGAAGTACTTAGGATTGTTTTCTATTTTACTGATATTGTTTAGAAATTCGTATTTGTCTATATTATGAATCTTACAAATTTGGTCAATGTAAAGTTTTTTTAAACTGTCCGTTTTTTCATCCGGACTTCTTGAAATAACATATCCGGCAGTGTGCATGTCGTAAAAAACTTCAATCAATTTATCTTCTTCGATACTCAAATCCGGATTCTCATTTTTGCAGTTTGAAAATATAAAAACAGCTCCTATGAAAATAAGTGTAATTTTATAATTCATCTTTATACATTTTTGGATATATATAATTAACAATTTTTCCGTTGTTAGATTTTATATCTTGCCAATTATCTACGTCATATTCCACTTCAAATATTCCTGTCGTAGGGACATTGTACAAATATTCAGAGGTATAACCATTGAAAATATTTGTGATAGTAGGATTGTGGTTGACTATTAATATTGTCGATGCCTCATCATATAATTCATTGATGTAATCTATAATAGTCTCACACGAGCAAGAATAAAGCTTTTTTTCTATTCTTACGTCTGAGATACCCAATATTTTAGATATGTTTTGGGCGGTGGTCAAAGCTCTCACTGCGGAGCTTGCTATGATTATCTCCGGTTCATATCCCAACTCTTTCAGCTTTTTTGCCATAAAAACTGAATCTCTTTTTCCCCTATTATTGAGTTCTCGGTCGTGGTCTTGAACATACATATTGTCCCACGATGATTTTGAATGTCTTACAAAAATTATTTTCCTCATCTGTTTGTTTTTTTTGCTGTTAGCCTTTAGCCATTGGCTGTTAGCCCTTTTCTAAATTAAAAATTACCCTCTATCTTCTCTTATAGCCTCAGACGCGCACTTGCATATCCCTACTATTTATCAACAATCAATTCCGCGTCCGTTAGAGCGCATTAATAATTAATTTGCTTCTGTCAGAGGGTAATGCTTCGGTCTTCCGTCTTCGGTCTTCCGTCTTTCCTCATTTTCAATTCTCAATTAACCATTAAAAAAGCGTCCGTCAGAGCGCAACTCAAAACTAAAAATTAAAAACTAATAACTAATTTGTTTCCAACTCCCAACTCCTACGCATTAACCATTAAAAATTCTACTTATTTTAATTGCATTTATTTTATCAGCATTAATTTTTTGCCAAAATAACAATTTGTTACTAATTTTAAAACGAATTTATCAGGAATTGGTATTAAATCAATATTTTTTTTAAATTTGGGCTTCGATTTTATGAAGTTAAATATTAGAATTAACATGTTTGTAAAAATTAATGAATATCAGGTTTTAGAAAGTGAGGAAAAAACCTTTGTAGAGATGATTAAGTTGGAGCAAAAAATGAATGCTTCGCCTGCCGGAATGCACAGTTACAACCTTTACAGAGATAAAAATAATGGGACTAATTTTTGGGTTACTGAGTTTTGGATATCTGAAAAGGATTATTTGGAGTATCAAAAATTGGATTCGCACAAGTACTTTTTGGAACTGATAAAAGGTGTGCTAAAGACTAAGCATAATCAATATTTCTGTGAGGAGGTGCTTTAGTATCTGTAATTTGCAGACGAAAAATAAATAACGGTGCAACTATGTATAAAGTGACCTATATAATATCATTGATTGTTTTTGTCATTTCTTGTAACCAAAAAAATTATACAACAGTGAAAGAAGATAAAAAAGCAGGAAATATTGAGAAAATAGAAAAGTCTAATTCCGAGTGGAAATCAATACTGACCGACGAGCAATATTACATTATGATAGAAAAAGGGACAGAGCGACCTTTTACCGGTAAGTATTGGGATGTATTTGAAAAGGGTACTTATAAATGTGCCGCTTGTGGATTTGCACTTTTCGATTCGGAAACTAAATTTGACGCTCATTGTGGTTGGCCCAGTTTTTATGATGCTATAGATCCTTCGAGGATTGCTACCGACGACGATTATAAAATGGGCTACAAGAGAATAGAAATAATGTGTAGCAGGTGTGGTGCTCACTTGGGACACGTATTTCCCGATGGACCCAAGCCCACCGGGCAGAGATACTGTGTCAATTCCGTTTCGATAAAACTTGATACTTTGCCCGAAAAGAAAAAATGATTCAGATTAAGCTTTGGCTGTAGGGGTGAAGTTTAGAGGTGGAAAAGGTGGCGTTCCTCCTCCCGCGTTTCCTTGTCCCATATCTATTGTGCCGTACTGTGCTTCGTACTTTTGAATGTTGTCGTTCAACGCCGCGAGAAGCCTTTTGGCATGAGTTGGCGTTAGTATTATTCTACTTTTAACTTTTGCTTTGGCAACGTTAGGCATTGTCCTTATGAAGTCAACTACAAATTCGGCGTGAGAATGTGCGATTATGGCAAGATTGGCATAAATACCCTCTGCCATTTCTTCGCTCAAGTCTATTGTTATCTCTTGTTTTTTTAGATCTTTACTCATTTTTACATATTTATTGTTATCAATATTATTCGTTTTATTCTCTTGCTAGAAGAAACTTTTGAATAACCTAAACCACTATTAGAAACCTTTGAATAAGTATTAAGAGACCCCAAACTATGGATGATTTTTTCGTTATCAAAAATTTTAAGTCCTCACAACCAAAAGGTTGCTGTGGGGTAAAATTTTCTCTTGCCCCAAAATCGCCTCATATTTTGGGTTATTCAAAGGTTTCTATTATTTTACACCGTAAACGGTATTATTTAATAATAAGTACAAAAATATGAAACATTAATGTTTTTCGTTAATAATAATGTCATATATTTGTGTTTGATAAAAAATTACCGGATATGAAAATGATTTTAAGAATTACATACATAGCTATTTTTTTGACTGTTTTTTATGTTGGAGTCAATGCACAGATGAGTGTTTTTACCAAAGCCAAACACTTGAATGGTGAGTATTCTTCTGTAGTTCCGACCGGAAATAGTTTTATGCTCTTTAGCGGTGAAAAGAAAGTCTTGAACGATAGAGCGAATTTCCGAGTTACAAGATTTGATGAGTGTAGGGATGTCGATTGGAGTAAGGCGTATAAAACCGAAAACGAGAAGGTCGGCACCGGTTATCCTTTAGTGGTTAGTGATTTTTCTAACTATTCTTATGTTTTGTTGAAAGATACAGAGGATGAAGATAATGTATTGACGCTTTTGAAAATGAAAGATGACGCGCAGATTAAATGGAGCAAAACATTTGATTCCAAAGATTTGGATTTGAGCAATTATGACTGCAATCTGTTGTTGAGTAATGATAGTCGCTATTTGTATGTTGTTGCAAATGCAAAAGATAAAGGAACAGTTGTTTTTAGCTTAGACAAAAACGGTGAGATATTGTCATCTAAGATAATAGAAGAGGTAAATCACGGTTCGTCAATACTTGATGCTGTAGGTGATTTGTTTATTTTTTCTAATGGTTCTGATTATGTCAAAATTGATATTGATGACGAAAAAATAGATTCGATTTTTTGGCTGAAAAGTTTGGATAGCTTCAAATTTGACAAAGTCGTAAATCCCGTTGCTATAGATGGTGAAAATTCTTCGATAATTACCGGAGTTGTCAGTACAAAGTCGGAAGAGACGGATACTTCCTTTTACAGGGTTGTTGAATTTGATTTGGACGGTAAGATTTTGAATGAGAGTAAGGGCTATACTTCTCCTGATTATGAGACGACAGAATACAATAGTTTGAAGGTTTTCGGTTCCAACAATGATTACATGATTTTTTATATGCTTAAAAACAAGGTGTTGTTTTTTGACTCGCAGTTGAGAGAGGCAATGCCGCCAAAAGTTTATCAATTCAATGAACAAGAATATTTTGTAGCCGATGCCTCTTTGGAATTGTGTAAGGACAATTCGCTGGTTATGACCGGGCATTGTTATACTTTAAAAGATGATAACTCCTTAGATACTCTTTATCCTTACCTGTTTGCCAGTAAAACTCAGCCTTTTGACAAGGAGTATACAGTAGAGGCAGAGGAGGAAAATTGTCTTGTAGATACCGCACAGATAGAAAGTTATAATATGCCGGATTTGGGTTTGTCAACAAAAGATACATTTACTATTGATACTGTTGAATTGGAGGTTGGAGATGTGGATTTTACCATTGAGGACGCGTATTTTAAGCAAGAAAAGTGTGGAAAGATAAATATGGAAATTACAGATGATGAGTTTGTTATCTGTCCTTATGAAAGAATATCTCTCGCCGTTGATAATCTAAAATGTGCAAAACAGAACTTTGAGTGGAGTACAGGAGAGTCCGGCAGTGCTAAAATTGATGGTATTCACTTTCAAGGAAATTATTATTGTACGGTTACCTACTGTGATACGGTAAAAGTCTCTAAGTTCAATGTTGTGTATGATGACGAGGAAACATGTTATGAGGTGTTGTATCCTAATGCACTGAGACCCGATTCTCAAAATGATGATCAAAAAATATTTAAAGCCTATCAAAAAAATGAGGAAAAAGGTGTGGTCGAATATGATGTCTTTACAATGAAAATCTTCAATAGATGGGGGGAGAAAGTTTACGAAACAGACAAGTATAGCGATGCTTGGGACGGAACTTTTAGAGGTGAAAAATTGCCCCCTGATGTATACTTGTACTACATTCATTGGGAGGTTAATATATTTAGACCAAATGGCGAACTGGATAAGAGATTTGAAGATACCAAAGAAGGGCAAGTCGTGTTGTTGAGGTAGAGTAGTCTGCTTATAAGAAAATATTTAAGTTTTCTTACAGAGATTAATTACTGACTTGATAATGACAAAAATAGCTCTCATAAGCGATACCCATTCTTATTTTGGCGAAGATGTCAATAAATATCTGCGAGAGTGTGATTACATACTCCACGCAGGGGATATCGGTGATATTGATACTTATGACAAATATTACAGATTGGGGGAATTTAAATCTGTTTATGGTAATATTGATAACCACGAGGTCAGATTGGAGTGTCCCGAATATTTGTTTTTCAAAATAGAAGATGTTTCTATACTTATGATACACATAGGAGGTTATCCCGGTAGATATACGCCAAAAGCATTGGAATTGATACGAAAATATAATCCCGATTTGTTTGTAAGCGGTCACTCACATATACTCAAAATAATCCCCGATAGAAAATATGATTTATTGCATATGAATCCGGGGGCTTGTGGTAAAAAAGGTTTTCATTCGTTAAGGACATTGATCCTATTCGATATTGAGGGAAGCGAAATGAAAAATGCTCGCGTGGTAGAGCTTTCTCAGAGATAAATTTTAATACCATTTATAGAAACCATATCCAATACGACATCCATAAGTGCAAATGGTATGAAATTTTCTCTTGCCTCAAAATCGCCTCATATTTTGGGTCGTTCGAAGGTTTCTTATAGTTTGAATGGTGTTAGGGTTGAAGCAATTGTTTGAAAAACAATTGTGTGAAGAATAAAAAAAAAGGTACAAATATCATCGATATTCGTACCTTTTAGATATACAATTTTAACTTTGTTTATGCCTTTTTAGCTGCTTCTAGAGCTGCGTCGTAGTTGGGCTCGTCTACTATTTCAGGTACTTGCTCTGTGTAAACTACTTTTTTGTTCTCGTCCAAAACGATAACTACTCTTGACAATAATCCGGCAAGAGGTCCATCAACAATCTTAAGGTTGTACTCTTTGCCAAAATCATAATCTCTAAAGTCTGATAGGTTTACAACATTTTCAATTCCCTCTGAAGAGCAAAATCTGCCGTGAGCGAATGGTAAATCCTTAGAAATACACAAAACTTTAGTGTCTTTCAATTCAGTTGCCTTTTTGTTGAAATTTCTCACAGATGCAGCGCAGGTGCCTGTGTCAAGACTTGGGAAAATATTTAAAACCAATTTTCCTTGAAAATCATTTAGACTTTTTTCAGCTAAATCTGTTGCTACTAATTTGAAATTTGGTGCTACACTACCAACCTTTGGTAATTCACCTATTGTGTTGATTGGGTTTCCTTGTAATGTAATCTTTGCCATAATAAATTATTTTTTAGTTTTTTATATAATCACTGAGCTTTACAATACTTTTTTTGAAAATTGTGTAAATTATCTCAGTCTAAGAATTAACGTCAATACTCTGTGTTAAGTTCAAGAATTGATAGCAATTCTATTTCAAATTTATCTTGTTATTAATCTTTTACCTTTGTCCAAATAAAATCTTTGTGCCAGATTTACACCAAAATTAGTATAATACTTGTATATTGCGCTTTTAATTTTTGCAATGAGCCAATCTTTAGATATAATAAAAAAGCCAATAGTCAATGAACTTATTGAATTTGAGGAGTATTTCAAAGATTCAATGAAGAGTGAGGTGCCTTTGCTCAATAGTATAACCTACTATATTTATAAGAGAAAAGGTAAGCAGGTCAGACCTATGTTTGTTCTTTTATCTGCAAAAATGATAGGACAGATTACCGAGCAAACTTATATCGCGGCTGCTTTGGTAGAACTGCTTCATACGGCGACTTTAGTCCACGATGATGTCGTTGATGATTCCGATAAACGAAGAGGTTTTTTCTCCGTCAATGCTCTTTGGAAAAATAAAATAGCAGTATTGGTTGGCGATTATCTTTTATCTCGTGGATTGCTTTTATCTGTAGATAATGATAGATTTGATTTTCTCAAAATTTTATCATCTTCCGTTAAATTGATGAGTGAGGGCGAACTGCTACAAATGCAAAAAGCCAGAAAACTGGATATTACCGAAGAAGTGTATTTCGATATAATTAAAAAGAAAACCGGAACGTTGATATCTTCCTCTTGTGCTATTGGGGCAGCCTCTGCTACCGATGATAGACAAGTAATAGACGCTATGGCAGAGTACGGGGAAAAAATAGGAATTGCTTTTCAAATGAAAGACGATTTGTTCGATTATGGCGATGCGGAAATAGGAAAGCCAAGAGGTATCGACATAAAAGAAAAAAAAATGACATTGCCTCTTATTTATCTTCTTCAAAATTCGAGTAGGGCAGAGAAAAGAAAAATTATCAATATCGTAAAAAATCAAAGTACTAATTCCAAAAAAGTAAAGGAACTGATAAATATGGTTAAAGAGTCGGGAGGAATTGATTATACCATAAACAAAATGCAAAAATATAAGGAGGAGGCAAACGATATTTTAATCAAAATGCCCGATAATGAAGCTAGAAAATCACTTTTTGAACTTTCCGATTTTATAATCAATAGGAAAAAATGATAAAATTTATGGTACAAAAAAAAAGACCCAACTTTCTGCTATGTCGGATCTTTTCTTAAACTTAACTTTTGAAGTATTCTAACTAATACATCTGATTCGCCTATGTATAAGCATATACCTTGCCAAATATTATCAAAATAATTGAAAATAACTGAAAATTAGGACTATATTTCATATTGCTTAGTTTGGTAATGTAAAACTGTTTGATAAAATACTACACAAGTATAATTTTTTTATATATATTTACAATTAAAATGTGTATTATACCCATGTTTGTTTTAAATTATTTTATTTTCAATAGTATAAATATTCTTGATTTTAATAATTTGTAGGCTTGATTTTGAAATTTTTGTCTAAAATATCAATTATTGTTTTTGCCGTTATCGTTTGTACTGCTTCGTATGATAGGGTAGAGTGGGGATTTTTTGCTCATAAAAAAATAAACAGGTACGCTGTATTTGCATTGCCTCCTGAAATGCTGTGTTTTTTCAAACCCAATATCGAATTTCTGACAGAGCACGCGCCTGACCCTGATAAAAGAAAATTTATAGATCCTCACGAAGCGATTAAGCACTATATAGATATAGACAAATGGGGGGAATACCCTTTTGAAGATTTGCCCAGAACTTGGTTGGGAGTGATGAAGAAATATGTAGAGGTGTATTTTGTCGAAGGGGATGATAAGATGCTTTTGTTTGCACCTGATGTCAATCAAGTCAGAAACGATACGCTTTTTGGCAACAATATCACTTGTTTGTATGATGATTACAGTGATTTTATATACCACAAAGTTGCCTATAACATACTAAAAGAAAAACTCATTTTTTCCAAAGATTCATTCTGTAAATGGTTGGATATAGATTGCGGTAGATTATTTGCCGGAGATATTTTGGTCGAAGAAAATTTTTCAAAGGAAGGTATAGCTCCTTATCATTTGTATGCTTACTACCAGACCTTGATGCAGGCGTTTGAAGAGAAAAATCCTAAGAAAATATTGAGGCGTGCCAATGATATGGGGCACTACATTGCAGATTCAAGTGTGCCGTTGCATACTACGGTAAATTATAACGGGCAACTTACCGGGCAAGTTGGGATTCATGCCTTTTGGGAAAATAGGATTCCCGAAGAAATATGCGATGAGGAATTTGATTTTTTTGTCGGAAAAGCTCAATATATCGAAGATGTACGCAAATTCTTTTGGGATATAATTCTGACTTCTCACGCTTATAAAGATAAGGTATTGGAGACAGAAATGAAGCTTAGAAAAGAATTTCCGGACGATAGAAAATTTGTTTTCGCCGAAAGAAATGGCGTGGTAACAAGAATGCAATCGCGAGAATACACAAAGGCTTTTGATAGAGAATTGTCGGGCATGGTCGAAGAACGTATGAAATATGCCGTAAAGGCAATTGGCGATGTGTGGTATTCGGCTTGGATAGATGCCGGACAACCTGACCTCAAAAATATGGAAAAGCCAATTTGGAGCGAAAAAGAAAAGAAAGATTTTGAAAAATTAAATAGTATTCGCGATAAAGAAAAACATCATGGTAGAGAACATTGGGATTGATTAGTCATGTTTGTGATTTTTATTGAAAATAATTGTTGATAAATGGTAGAGACGTGCAAGTGCGCGTCTGACGAAAGTAGATTAATTAAAAATGAGCCAAATGATAATAAAAAATTATAAATTATAAATTATGAAAAATATACAAGATTATATTCAAAAGAATAAGGAAAGGTATTTGGAAGAACTGTTCGAGTGGATAAGAATTCCATCGGTAAGTTCTGATTCAAATTACAAAGATGACGTTAAAAGAGCTGCCGAATGGGCAAAAAATGCTCTGATAAAGGCAGGTGCTGATAACGTGAAAGTTTACCCTACCGAGGGACATCCTGTGGTCTATGGCGAAAAAATCGTAGATCCAAATAAACCGACGGTTATGGTATACGGTCATTACGATGTACAACCACCCGATCCGCTTGATTTGTGGGATTCAGAGCCTTTTAATCCGGTAGTCAAAAAAACAGATTTGCATCCTCAAGGTGCTATTTTCGGTCGTGGTACTTGCGACGATAAAGGTCAGGCTTTTATGCATATTAAAGCTTTTGAGGCTATGGTGAAGAATGATTTTTTACCTGTTAATATGAAGTTTATGATAGAGGGCGAGGAAGAAATTGGTTCTCCGAGCTTGGGTAAGTTCTGTGAAGATAATAAAAAGATGTTGGAAAATGATGTGATCCTTGTGTCTGACACATCTATTATCGCTAATGATACGCCGTCTATTACCGCCGGTTTGAGAGGTTTGTCTTACGTTGAGGTAGAAGTAACGGGCCCAAATAGAGATCTTCATTCGGGTACTTATGGTGGAGCAGTTGCCAATCCTATAAATGTATTGGCGGATATGATTTCAAATTTGATGGATGAAAATAGACACGTTAAAATTCCGGGATTTTACGATGATGTATTGGAGGCTACAGCAGAAGAAAGGAAGAAAATAAACGAAGCACCTTTTGATTTAGAGGAATACAAAAAAGCATTGGAAATAGATGAGGTATTGGGCGAAAAGGGTTTTACTACCGACGAAAGAACAGGAATAAGACCATCTTGCGATGTCAACGGAATTTGGGGAGGATATACAGGTGAAGGCGCAAAAACAGTGTTGCCGTCAAAGGCTTATGCCAAAATAAGTATGAGGCTTGTACCCAATCAAGACCCGGACAAAATAGGAAAACTGTTCGGCGAATATTTCAAATCTATAGCACCTAAGAGCGTGAAAGTAGATGTGACGTATCTTCACGGCGGACTTCCTGTGATTACTCCGATAGATACACCTGAATATTTGGCAGCAGAAAAAGCGATGGAGACTACCTTTGGCAAAAAGCCAATTCCGACAAAAGAAGGAGGAAGTATTCCTATCATCGCGCTATTTGAGCAGATATTGGGTAGTAAATCCGTATTGATGGGCTTTGGTTTGAATTCTGATGCTATTCATTCGCCAAATGAGCATTACGGATTGTTCAATTTCTATAAAGGGATTGAAACTATACCTTATTATTATAAGTATTATGGTGAATTAAAGAAGTGATTTAAGGGGGGGGATAAGTTGGAAGTAATTTAGTTATTAGTTTTAAGTTCTTAGTTATTAGTTGTGTCCTTTACGGTTGAAAAGTTGGGAGTTGGAAGATGACGGAAGACCGAAGACGGAAGACCGAAGCATTGCCCTCTGACAGAAGCGAAATTAATTATTGATAAATGGTAGAGACGCGCAAATGTGCGTCTGCCTTAATGAATCTTAATTTCTTAATGGTTTGAAAAGTTCGGAGTTGGGAGTTGGAAGTAGGAAGTGGGTGAACACGATAGAGCGCATTAACAATTGACCATTAACCATTGACAATTAATTTAACTCTTTGCGCCCTTTGCGTTCTTTGTGGTTAAACCTAGTTAGAGGGGCACACGTCCGGAAGGCAAGCTAATACCTAACCCCCAATACCTAACACCTCATTTTACTTCGGTCTTCGGTCTTCTGACTTCTGACTTAGAACTTTTAATTTAAAAACGTCTAAAACCTTAAAATAAAGTAAAAAATATAAATACATGAATATGAATAGAAAATTATTTTTAGCAACAATCGCATTTGTGATTTTTTCATCACAGGTGTTTGCACAGAAAGACAAAGTCTTTTTCAAGGAGTACGAGCCCGGATATTATCAGAATTTTATCCTAAAAGATGTAAGAAAGGTGGCTGATTCTAAGAAGAAGAGCAAGAAGAAAAAGTATTTGAGAATGAATCAATCCGATATGAAGTTGCCCAATGATCCGTCATTGTACAAAACTTATTGTGAGTATATAGAAAAAGCGAGGAGATTTATCAGAGAGCGAGGAAATAGCCATTTCGCAGAAGGTTCTGAGGCAAATGCTGTAAACAGAATGTACAAAATGTACGGTGCAATGCCGAGAAGCGTATATGATGGACTTCAAGATGGTAGGATTTACTACTCTCATGCAGATATGTACAAGGAGATGAATAATTTCTTGAAGAGTATGAAAGCTGATAATTCTTGGAATGAGGAGTACGGCATAAATACCATAAAAGCCATAATGAATCATTATATGGGCACACCTCCAAAGGAATTTAAATATGAAGGTAAGACATATACACCAAAATCATTCTTGAAAGATTAT
>PDWI01005208.1_pt1 | contig 16891 bp, 14 predicted proteins | sample 1430891 | NCBI WGS metagenome assembly PDWI01 (sample SAMN01162508, study PRJNA174530) | Oral metagenome, whole genome shotgun sequencing project. | biome: Marine environment; feature: Marine mammal; material: Swab sample of the gingival sulcus; isolation source: swab sample of gingival sulcus...
CTCGGATTTTACTTTTTGTAAAATATTTTTTGGCAACGGCGATTTTAATTCCAACAAATAAATCGTATTCAACAAACGTTTTACGGTTGCTGTATTTGATATAAATTTATTATTTATTTGCCAAATATTGTTATTTTTTTCTATCAATAAACTGTCTTTTCCGTTTTTTATTTCAATTTTTGTAATCAACGAAGTGTCTTTTACGGCAAAATCCGTTTCAGAATTGTCCAAAGTATTTTCGGAGCAACCCCAAATTCCACAAAAAAACAAATTTAGTAATATATATAATGTGTAAAAACTATAATTTCGCATTTTCTTCACTATTTTTTACAAAATTACAAAAAGATTTGTATCTTTGTGCCTCAAAACATAAATAAATTATACGATAATGAAATTTATAATATCGAGTAGCGAATTGTATGCTTATTTACAAGCACTTAGCAAAGTTGTTCCAAGTCGTTCTGTTGTTCCTTTGGTCGAATCGTTTTTGTTTGACATTTCGTCCGAAGGTCTGAAAATAACAGCTACCGACTTAGAAACTACACTTGTAGCACAAATCGAATTAGACAACATAGAAGGCGAAGGAAAAGTTGCCATAGAATCCAAAAGATTATTGGACATAATCAAAGAATTTTCTCAACAACCTTTGATTTTTGAAATAAATGAGGAAAATTACGAGGTCGTAATAAAAACCGAATCGGGTAAATACTCGATACCCGGCAATTCGCTGGTTGATGAATATCCCGAACCGGCAAAAATCGATAAATCTATCGCAAGTAATTTTATGATTTCGGCCGAAACGCTCCGAAAAGGTATCGACAACACATTTTTTTCAATATCCGAAGACGAATTGAGACCGGTTATGAACGGAATTTACTTCGATTTGAAGGAAGACAGCCTAACTTTTGTGTCCTCCGATTCGCATAAATTGATTAGATACAGACGAACCGACTTAGGTTTTGATAGACCGGCTTCGTTTATTTTGTCTAAAAAACCGGCTGAATTGTTGAAAAATATCCTCACAAAAATAGACGAGGACGTAAAAGTGGAGTTCGACGAACGAAATGCTACTTTTGAAATGCCTAATTACACTATTGTGTGCCGTTTGATAGAAGGAAATTATCCGAATTACGATGCTGTTTTGCCAAAAGAAAACGACAAAGAAGTAAATATCGACAAAGCTAATTTCTACAACACAATCAAGCGTGTGTCGCTTTTTGCCAACGAAGCCAGCAAACTCGTAAAGTTTAGTTTTGCTGAAAACGAAGTTGAAATTACGGCACAAGATATTGACTTTTCGATTTCTGCATTCGAGAAAATCAGCTGTTTGTACGATAGCGAACCTATTACTTTGGGATTCAAATCTACATTTTTGTTAGACGTTTTGCACAATATTTCGGCAAAAGATATTACAATTTCGATGACCGATACTCGCAGAGGAACGTTGGTTTATCCTACGCAAAACGATGAAAATGAGGATATTGTGATGCTCGTTATGCCTATGATGCTTGACGAAGAGTATTAAAATTGCGAATGTCGGGTTATGAATGGTAAAATGTGAATTAATCCACTGATAATCAGTGGATTAATTTACATTTTTTAGCAATTAAAAACGTTTTTTTTTCTTATATTTATATTTTTCAACCGCAAAGAAAGCAAATCAGAACTTAGGTTCTTATGTTCTTTGCGGTTAAATTTATCAGGGATTCGTAAATGCTAATGTCTTTGTAATCAGTAATTTACAGTATATTTTTTGACATAGAAAGCTTTATTTTTTTGCAAAAAACATCAAAAAAACGGGTTTTATTGTTTTAATTCCCACCATTCCATTTCATTCCTACGGGGCTACAAATATATTACTTCTACGGGGTTTTACCCAAATGATATTTTTGTAGCCCTCGACGTAAATTGGGGGATTTGTATTTTCTGAATGCACCTATAAAACTTCCACTTTGGCGTTTTATTATTTTTTTATTGCCCTCAACAGTCCGTTACCAATACTTTAAAAAACATAAAGATTTGTGTAATTTATTGATAATCAGTATTATATCTTTTATGTTTGCTTGTCGATTTAACAAAGAATGTTGGTTTGCAAAATAACAACTTTTTTACCCTTCAAAATGAAACGACAACATAAATGCGTGTGATTTCAAAGCGTCTATTGGTTTGGAATACATAGTATTTTCTTTTTGCAAAACGTTGAAAAAACCGTTGCTGTACTTCAATTCTATCGAAAATTTGAAATAAGGCAAATAAAAATCAAATCCGGGACCCAATTCCAAATAAGCATCAAAAGGTTTCAGGCGCAGGTTGGGTTCATTTTTATTTATTTTTCGCAACGAGGCTAAATCGTATTTGAGCGACGAACCAACAACGACGTAAGGTCTTAGGTTTTTTCTAAATCTTTTTCCTTTGAATTTCAGAAGCACAGGCATTTCGATAAACGACGAGGGTATGTTTATGTTTACTTCTTCGTACCCCGTTTTGTCCGGCTTTGCGATATGATAAACAAAATTTCTTTGCGTAAAAGATATATCTAATAAAAGCCTAATATCCACATACTTACCGGCGCGTAAATTGAAAATAGGACCTATAAAAAAACCTACAATATCCGGTTTGCTTTCGATTCCAAAAACGTTTGATGTATCGTGAAAGAGCAAGTCGTTTTTAAAAACAGTAAATTCGGTTCTATTTAGACCTACCGAAAATCCCCAATGCACTGTTTTTTGGTCTAAAAATGGTAGATTCTCAGAAAAACCTGATAAACCATCTCCTCTTTGAGCAAAACTACCCAAACTCATTGAAAATAGTAACAAAGTTACAATGATTATTTTTTTCATAATTTTATATTAATTAATATGTAGCTAAAACGTAATTTTAGAAATATTATTTTAGTCAGACACAATAAATTACAATTTTGCGCTTGACCAAAACGTAATTTATTGATTTTTCAAGCTACCAAAACTCAATTTTATTTCTGTAAATGGAGGGCTTAAAATTTCACCGACCACCAAAATTACGTTACATCTATTTTTGTGCCGTAATAAATTGACGCAATTCCCATAGTCAATTTTTTTTGTCTAATTTCTTCAAATCCTATTTTTTCCAGTATTTTACAAAAATCTTGTCCGTAAGGCATTGTTTCGACCGAATCCGGCAAATATTTGTAAGCGTAACTATTTTTTGAAACAGCCGCTCCAATTTTGGGCAATATCCTGTTGAAATAAAAATTATAAATTTTGCCGAAAATAATATTATTAGGTTTTGAAAATTCCAAAATCATTATTTTCCCATTTTTTTTCAAAATTCTGCGCATTTCGGACAAACCTTTTTCCAAATTCTCAAAATTTCTAACACCAAAGGCACAAGTTGCCACGTCAAATTTTTCGGAATCCAAATTTGTATCCAGCGAATCGCCAACTTGCAGTTCTATTTTGTTTTCGAGCCGTTTTTTGGATACTTTCTGACGCCCTACTTTTATCATTTCTTCCGAAATATCTAAACCCAAGATTTTTTTAGGATTACACTTTGTTAGTTCTATGGCCAAATCGCCTGTTCCGCTAGCCAAATCGATAATAGAAATATCCTCGTTTTGAGGAATACTTTTTCTTAATTTTTTTCTCCACGCCTTGTCAATCCCCAAAGACAGAATGTGGTTTAGCGAATCGTACTTTGGGGCGATATTATCGAACATAAGACTAACAGTTTCCCTGCTTTTGTTTAAGTTTTTCGACATTTTATAAAAAATAATTAGTTAATTATCAAATAATTAATTAACAATCAGTTTAATACAAAAAATGCTTGTATCTGCTTGATTGTCAGTGTTATAAGTCTTAAATTTCACATAAAGTAATCTCTAAAAACAGTAAAATTAACTACGTTGCACACTTTGAGTTCCAAGGTGAAAATTTTAGAACCGGAATTTACCGATTGTAAACGACGATTTTAAAATTTTGTAGCAACGTAGATATTTGTATTTTTATAAGTTACCATAAGGGATTTTCTGTTTATCACGTTAATTGAACAAAAGTTTAGTGTCCTTTTTCCGAAATATATTTAATACGCATCAGTCTAATTTCCTCAATTGTATATTCTTCTTCGCCCAATTCATCAACCGCATCGTCGAGTGAATCAGTCGAAGCGTTGTCAAAATAATCCCAAACTTCGTACTGTCTGTCTTCGTCCAGTATTTTATTTATATAATAATTGATGTCCAATTTTGTTCCCGAATTTATAATGCCTTCAATTTCGGTTAGCAATTCTTCTAACGGTATTTGTTTAGCTTCGCAAATATTTTCAAAATCCACTTTTCGGTCGATATTTTGAATTATAAATATTTTCAAATTCGATTTTTTCGGAACCGATCTGACAATAATATCTTGCGGACGCTCAATTTCATTATCCTCTACGTGTTTTTTTATAAGTTCAATAAATTCCTGTCCGTATTTTTTCGCTTTTCCTTCGCTCACGCCCATTATGTGCTTCAATTCATCAATCGAAATAGGGTATTGTATCGACATATCGAGCAACGACGGGTCTTGGAAAATAATAAACGGCGGAACGTCTTTTTGTTTCGATATTTTTTTACGAAGGTCTTTCAGCAAGTTGAACAATTCTTGGTCGGCTGTTGCCATACTTGCCGAATTTGTTGGCGCATCTTCTTTCGTAAAATCGCTCATTTTCGTAAAATCGTGAGGTTTTGCCAATTTTACGGGATACGATTTTTGCATAAAATCGCGTCCTTTGGGAGTTAGTTTTATGTGTCCGTAATTTTCTATATTTTTGGTCAGAAAATCATTGACCATTGCTTGTCTTATGATAGAATCCCAAAAATGATAGTCTTCGTTTTTGCCAATTCCAAATTCTTTTAATTTGTTGTGTTTGTATGTTCGTATCGCCGGATCTATCTCGCCCGCAATGATTTTTGCAACATGTTCGGAATTGAATTTTTCTTGCACAGCACTAACCGTATTTAGTACTTTTATGATATAATTTTTGCCGTCAAAAGTCGGACGCGGGTTCAAACAGTTGTCGCAGTTGTTGCAAACTCTGTCTAAGTTTTCACCCAAATAATTCAACAACATTTTAGGGCGGCAAACAGCCGATTCGGCATAAGCTACGGTTTCTAAAATGAGGTGTTTGCCAATATCTTGTTCCGAAATTGGTTTTCCTTGCAAAAATTTTTCAAGTTTCTGAATATCCTTGTAGCTGTAAAAAGCAATACATTGCCCTTCGCCGCCGTCTCTACCGGCTCTACCGGTTTCTTGGTAATAACCTTCAAGGCTTTTCGGAATGTCATAATGCAAAACGTATCTGATGTCGGGCTTGTCAATTCCCATGCCGAAAGCTATTGTAGCCACAATAACATCTGTTTCTTCGTTCAAAAATTTATCCTGATGCAAAGTTCGTGTTGCAGAATCCAATCCGGCGTGATACGGCAACGCTTGAATGCCATTAACTTCCAGTGTAGCAGCAAGTTGCTCTACTTTTTTGCGGCTCAAACAATATATAATTCCGGATTTTCCTGTATTATTTTTTATGAATTTAATTATTTGTTTTTCGGGTTCAATTTTTGGTCTAACTTCGTAGTACAGATTTTGTCTGAAAAACGAAGATTTAAAAATAGAAGCGTCCAAAATATCCAAATTTTTCAAAATATCGTGTTGCACTTTTGGAGTGGCGGTAGCCGTTAGCGCAATAATTGGTTTTCGGGCAATTTCATTAACGATAGGGCGTATTTTTCGATATTCGGGTCTAAAATCGTGTCCCCATTCCGAAATACAGTGAGCTTCGTCTATCGCATAAAAAGAAATATTTACTTGTCGCAAGAAGTCTATGTTCTCTTGTTTGTTTAATGATTCGGGCGCAACGTACAACAATTTTGTTCTACCTTGCAAAATGTCTTCTTTTACGCTGGCCAATTCTTTTCGGTTCAGCGAAGAGTTCATAAAGTGTGCTATCCCTTCGGTTTCGCTAAAACTTCGCATCGAATCGACCTGATTTTTCATCAAGGCAATAAGTGGCGAAATTATCAAAGCTGTGCCGGGCAAAATAAGTGCCGGCAACTGGTAACACAATGATTTTCCGCCGCCCGTAGGCATCAATACGAAAGAATCATTACCTTCTAATAGGCTTGTTATTACTTCTTTTTGTCTTCCTATAAAAGCGTCAAAACCAAAATATTCGCTTAGGTATTTTTTTAAATTCTTTTCTGAAATTTGCATTATTTGAAAAAAGTTTGCTTATTATAATTTTTGAGTTTCTAAGTTTTTCTGTAAATTTTAGATTTTAAAGATACAAAACTATTTTTTCTAAAAAAATATATTTAGAAAAATTTTTTTTAACTGCCCGAATATACAAGATTGGTCGAACCGTTTATATCGTCCGAATTAAACGAAAAACCAAGTCTTTTGCCGGTTTGTATCCCTTGTTTTCGGGCTTCCAAAATTCTTTCTACATTTATAATTTTTACATTATCGTAAGGTGGTGCCAACAAATCAAATTTTTGCGAATATAAAATTGCCGATTCGATTATTCCGCGTAATATTTCTTTGTTAATCTCCTGTGTTCCAAAGTCATTCGACAAATAACCCATTTGTTGTTTGCCCTCCACAAAATAATATTTGTTTTTGTTGATAAAAATTCGTCCTATCATATATCCCAAATCGTCGTAGCGCGAATATTTGAAAGAATCTGCCAAAAAATTGTATATATTAATTATGCCCGAATACGTATAATCCTTGTCGCGTTTGGCAATTGGCAACGTCCAAATTTTATGCTCTCTGTCAAATTCAAAGACATTGGAGTTCATCAAAAACACCAAAATATCGCCGGCTACTTGCAGTTCGCACTGAAAAAGTCCGGCACTTCGATATTCAAATTTTACTCGACTTTCGTCGGTTTGCAATCGTTCGTTGTACTCTTTTGACAAATCATTCAACACTGTTTTTAATGTCCTAAATGTTTCAAAAGTGTTGTCAAAAATTTTCTGTTTCAACTTTCCTTTTTGCTCAACCAACTGTAATATTTGTTCCGATTTACTTAATTCTTTCATAATTATTTGAAATACAATCTGTTACGCTTACAGTTCAACTGCTTTTTTTTCAAGTTTACTTTGCGCGTACTCTTTTGTTATTATCAATTTTTTATTTTCGTCTGCCTCCATTTCAAACATCGCATCGGTCATTATTGTTTCGCACAACGACCTCAACCCCCTTGCTCCAACTTTGTATTCGACAGCTTTTGAAACAATCAAATCGAGCGTTTCGTCCTCAAAAATCAAATCAACATCGTCCATTTTGAACAATTTTTTATATTGTTTAATAATTGCGTTTTTAGGTTCGGTCAGTATTCGTTTCAAAGCAGTTTTATCCAATGGGTCTAAATGTGACAAAACAGGCAAACGTCCAACAATTTCGGGGATTAGCCCAAAAGTTTTTATGTCGTGCGGAGTTGTATATTTTAGCAAGTTTTCTTTAATTTCCGCATTACTTTTTTTAGCATTTTTGTAACCTATTGCTCTGGTATTCAGGCGTCTGGCTATAATTTTATCAAGTCCGTCAAAAGCTCCGCCACAGATGAACAAAATATTTTTTGTGTCAATTTCTATAAATTTTTGATGCGGGTGTTTTCGACCTCCTTCCGGTGGAACATTTACAACCGCGCCTTCCAATAATTTTAGCAATGCCTGCTGAACTCCCTCGCCCGAAACGTCGCGTGTAATAGACGGATTGTCGCCTTTGCGTGAAATTTTGTCGATTTCGTCGATAAAAATAATTCCGCGTTCGGTAGCCTCTTTGTTAAAATCGGCAGCTTGATACAATCTCGACAAAATACCTTCTACATCTTCGCCTACGTAACCGGCTTGTGTAAGCGCTGTTGCGTCAGCTATCGTAAAAGGCAAATTCAGCATTCTTGCAATTGTTTTTGCCAATAATGTTTTTCCGGTTCCGGTTTCACCAACTATAATAATGTTCGATTTTTCTAATTCGACATCTTTATATTCGTTCTTTTGTGGAAATTCAAACTCTTTCAGACGTTTGTAGTGGTTGTAAACCGCCACAGACAAAACTTTTTTAGCTTCGTCTTGCCCAATAACGTATTGGTCAAGAAACTCTTTCATCTCCTTGGGTTTCAGGATTTTAAGTGGTGTCAGCTTTGTTTTACTAACAGAACTCAATTCCGAAGAATACATCTGATAAGCAGCTTCGATACAACTTTCGCAAATCACACCTTTGGCGCCTTGTATAACGAATTTTTTAGCTGAATAATCGTTTCCACAAATAAAACAGACTTTTGATTTATTGTTTGCCATTTTTTATTTGTTAGATTGTTAAGTTTGCTACAATTCCGTCAACTATTCCGTACTCTACCGATTCTTCGGCGGTCATCCAATGGTCGCGGTCGCTGTCTTCCAAAACTTGTTCAAGAGTTCGTCCGCAGTTGTCTGCCAAAATTTGAGACAATCTGATTTTTGTTTTTTTGATTTCTTCGGCGGTTATTATCAAGTCGGCTGCTCTGCTCTGAAAACCGGAGCTAATAGACGGTTGGTGTATCATAACTTCGCCGTTTGGGTAGATAAGTCGTTTGCCTTTGGCGCCGCCCGACAGCAATACAGACCCCATAGAGGCTGCCATTCCCATGCAGATGGTCGAAACCGGCGACGAAATCATTTGCATTGTGTCGTAAAGGCTCAGACCGGAAGTTACCGAACCGCCCGGACTGTTTATGAAAAGCGTAATTTCTTTGCCCGGATCTATCATATCCAAGTACATCAATTGATCTACTATTTCTTTGACGCTTTCGTCAAAAACAGGTCCCCAAAAAAACACGTGTCGGTTTTCTAAAAATTTTTTTTTGAAATTTATTGAATTAAGAGCTTCCAACAACTCTTGATTTTTATTGTTTTCCATTTTTTATTTTTATAAAATATGTTTTTATTTCAACAAAGATAAAAATTTTTGTTTGTCAATATTATTTTAATGTAAAATATTGTGATTTTTTATTTTTGTTACTATTTTAATTTTGTGTTCGTGGCAAAAGCAGTATTTTATTGCTTGCTACTTATTTTTTTTGTTGGGATTTCGGCCAATAACTTGGTCGATAATTCCGTATTCTTTTGCAGTTTGCGGATTCATCCAAAAATCTCTGTCGATGTCGGCTTTTATTTTGTCAAATGGTTGTTCGGTGTGGTATTCGATAACCTTGTACAAATCTTCTTGCATATTTTTCAAATGTTCCACATCTATCTCAATATCAGAGGCTTGTCCGCCTGTGTATCCGTAGGGTTGGTGTAGCATTATTCGCGAATGTTGCAATGCCGAGCGTTTTCCTTTTGTGCCGGCAGCCAAAAGTACAGCTCCCATCGAAGCCGCCAAACCGGTGCAGGTGCAAGAAATGTCCGGATTTATGAATTGCATAGTGTCATAAATTCCAAAACCGCCATAGAGCGAGCCTCCGGGTGTGTTTAGGTATATTTGAATATCTTTTGAGGGTTCTACCGAATCCAAAAATAAAAGTTGAGCTTGAATTATATTTGCCACAACTTCGTCGATAGCTGTTCCGATAAAAATTATTCTTTCTAACATAAGTCGCGAAAAAACATCTACTTCGCGGAAGGGCATTTCGCGTTCTTCGATAACCGAACGGGTCATATTTGTTATTCGATTACTATATTGGTCAAATGCCAAACTATTGATTCCTTTGTGTTTGGTTGCGTATTTTTTAAATTCTTCGGATTTTAACATACTTTTAAATTTATTTTTTATGAATGCGTAAAATTAAAAAAAACTTTTTAATTATTGCAAATTGTCTAAAAAAAACCTCTCTGTTTCGAGAGGTTTTTTTATAAACATTAAAATTTTTTATTATGAAATTCGCTGAAAACAAACAGTATATTTGTTTATTTTTCAGTTTCTTTATCTTCGGTTGTTTTTTCTTCGTCAGCGTTTTGTTCCTTTTTTTCTTCGGCAATTTTTTTGTTTTCTTCTTCGTAAATTGCTTTCAATTGGTCAAAGGTAACTTCTTTTTCTTCTTTTTTGACAATATCAAACAATTTGTCGCTAACTTGTCCTTCCATTATCGAGAAAATCAAAATATATCTGTCGCTATCTGACATTTTTTCCAATTCTTGTGCTGCAAAATGGTCCATTTGTTCGTCTGTAAACATTTGGGTTGACATTCCCATTTGCTGCAATTGATTGGCTATTTGGTGTTTTACAGTGTCAATTACTGTTGTGTCTTCAACTTTCAAGTTGTGTTTGTCTGACAACAACATCAAAATTCTATCCCATTTCAAAATTTCGACCATTTGGTCAATTTCTTTGTGGATTTGTTCTTTGTCGGCGTCTTTTCTTCTGTTGGCTTGCCATCTTTCGATAAATTCTACCGGCAATTTCATTTCCACTTTTGATTTCAACTCTTGTTTGAGGTCAAATGAAAAGCGTACTTTGGTTTCTCTTTCGTACTGACTACCAATAATTTCGCGTAATTTTTCTCTTAATTCGTCTTCGGTTTTTACTTCGTCTTCGCCAAACAATTTATTGTAAAAATCTTGATTTAATCTTCCTTTTTGGTATTCTTCGATTTTTTCGATTGTTAGTTCAAAATTTGGATTTACATTTTCTAACTCTTCTTTTGCTATTCGCAACAAGCCGGCCAAATCAACTTCGTTGGTAAACGCTTCTTTCACGTTGATGGTGAATTTTTGTTCTTTTTTGGCTTTTTCGAGTTGTTTTTGAGTTTTTTCGTCCAAACTTCTAATCAAAATCAAACCTTCTTCTATTTTTATTCCTTCTTCTTTGGGTTTATCTTCGTCCAATTCGATTAGCGTAGCTCTAATTTGGCATTTTTCGGTAACTTCTTCTATTTCTTCAAAATCTCCGTATTTTTCCAATAGATTTTCAATTTCTTCGTCAATAGTTTTTTCTTCTATTTGGATTTTATATACCGGTACTTCGAGTTCTTCTTCTTTTATTTCTGTTTCGGGATAAAATCCTATATCGAATACAAATTGAAATTCTTTGTCATTTTTCAAATCAATTTTAGTTTCTTCTTTGGTTGATGGTAAAAAATCTCCAACAAGGTCTATCTTATTTTCTCGCAAGTAGGCGTTCAATTGTTCGTCAAGATATTTGTTTAGTTCTTGGGCTTTTAGTTCTTCGCCGTACATTTTTTTTATCATACCTATAGGCACCTTACCGGGTCTAAAACCTTTGATATTTGCTGATTTTCTTACCTTTTTCAGTTCTTTTTCTAAGTTTTCCGCAAAATCACTTTCATTGATTTTAATGATTAGAGTTGCTTCTAATTCGCTTGTATTATTTTTTATTATTTCCATCTTGTTTGGTAATTTCTATTTTATTTAAAATTGGCTTGCAAAGTTATTTGAAATTTTAAGAATTAAAAAAATAAAAGTATAAATTTATTCTAAAAATTACTTTGACTTTTTATTTTTCCTATATATTAATTAATGTGTCTATAAAATAAAACACGAACTAATTGGTTTTTTGTTGTAAATCTGTTGCATAACCTTAGCAAAAAGGTCGGCTACGGTAAGTACTTCGATTTTTTCAGATTCTTGTTTCAGCGGTATCGAATTTGTAACAATCAGGCTTGTAAGAGCCGATTTTTCGATACGTTCGTAAGCATTTCCTGACAAAACCGGATGCGTAATGGCAGCTCTAACAGATTTTGCGCCGTTGTCTATCATCAGTTGGGCGGCTTTTGTGAGCGTACCGGCAGTATCTACTATATCATCAACAATAATTACGTTTTTGCCTTTTACGTCTCCAATAATTTTCATATCAGCCACTTCGTTGGCGCGTACTCTCGATTTATGACAAACCACCAAACCTGCTCCAAGATGATTGGCGTAGGCGTTTGCTCTTTTGGTTCCACCCATATCGGGCGAGGCTATTACGAGGTCATCTAAATCCAGATTTTTTATGTGAGGAACAAAAATCGAAGATGCAAACAAGTGATCTACCGGCACGTCGAAGAAACCTTGAATTTGGTCGGCGTGTAAGTCCATAGTCATAATTCGCGATACTCCGGCTGCTGCCAACATATTGGCTATTAGTTTTGCTCCAATTGCTACTCGGGGTTTGTCTTTTCGGTCTTGTCGGGCATATCCGAAGTACGGTATTACTGCTATTACCTTGTATGCCGAAGCTCTGTAAGCCGCATCGACCATCAAAAGCAGCTCAAAAAGGTTGTCGATAGGCGAAAAAGTGGATTGAACCAAATATACATAAGCTCCGCGAACGCTCTCCTCGAAACCGACCTGCATTTCGCCGTCGCTAAAATCTGTAAATTTTACTTTTCCTAATGATTTTCCGTACTTTCCGGCTATTTCAGATGCGAGATAATTGCTCTGTCTGCCTGAAAAGATTTTTAAATTTGAATTGTTAGATGACATTTTATTAAAATTTTTTACTTTTTCGTGCAAAAGTACTCAAATGATTGCTTATTCAAAATAAAAAATTCATTTATTTAAAAAATATTGTCTTTAATCAATTGTAATATGTTGATTATTAGTTTTTTATGTTTTTAATATTTTTCGATAATATAATTTTTTGTAAAATTGATAACGGCGCAAGCCCTCACAACGATAATGCTGAATTACATTTTTTATAATCAAGCTTAACACTTCGTCAAATTAAAAGTAAAAAATTAAAGACTATCCCTCTGATTATCAGTGAGTTATAATAAAATCCTTATGAATATATAAAACTCTGATTATCAGATTATTATAAAAAAATACCGAACTATTGCTTATTTCCAATGGGTTTAAACCCATTGGAGTGTAAAAATTTGTATTTTTAGAGATTACCTTAATCACAACTTGACTTTGCCGGTAAACAATCGTTTGATTATCAGATTATTATGATAAAAAAAACACCGAACTGTTAAATTTTTATGTTATACAAAAAATATCGGCATCACGCAAAACCGGAAATTTTTTACGACTATCATTCAAATAATTAAAATCCAAAACAGCCGAACAAATATCTTCTTGATTTTCTTTTGTTTCCACCATTATTTCTCCTTTTGGGTTGATAATCAGCGAGTTGCCGCAGTAGTTGAAGCCGTTTCCGTCTTGTCCGATGCGGTTTACGCCAATTGTGTAACATTGATTTTCGATGGCACGTGCAACAAGCAGCGCTTTCCATTGCGCTATGCGACTTGTAGGCCAATTTGCTACGTAAACCAAAACGTGATAGTCGTTCGTATTTCGGCTCCAAACCGGAAAACGCAAATCGTAACAAACTTGTAAATTTATTTTCCAATTTTCGTGATTTGCAACAGTCGGTTGTGTGCCTGCTACAAAATTATTTGTTTCGTTTGCTAAGCTAAATAAATGTCTTTTGTTGTAAAAATAAATATCTTTTTCTGAATTTATTAAGAAAAATCTATTATAAAAACAGTCGTTTTCGTAAAAAATAGTACTTCCACCAAGTGATATTTTTTTATCAGATACTGTTTTTTTTAACCATTCGTACGACAAGTTGTTTTTTGAGTTCGGAATGCGCTGAGGTTGCGTACAAAATCCCGTGTCGAACATTTCCGGCAAAAAAACTATATCCGAATTTGCCACCAAATCTAATTTTTGAGATAAATATTCAAAATTTTCACTTTGTTTCAGCCACTTTATGTCAAATTGTATCAAACTAATCTTTAATTTTTCCTTCATTTTTGTAAAATATTATAATTATTAAAATTCTGATAATCAGCAATAAAACTAATCAGCATCAAAATATGCCATAAAAAATTATTATTTTCTGAAAATATTTTTAAATTTGTTCAAAATTAAAAAAAGTAAGGTGGACGCACAAAACAATAAGTTAAAAAAAATTATAAATTATATTTTGAAGAACAAATATTGGATGACAGTTCTGTTTTTTGTCGTTTGGTTTTTGTTTTTTGACCAAAATAATTTTATATCACTTATTCGATATAATAATAAAATATCAGATTTGACCGAGCAAAAAAAAGAATTGATGCAAACGATAAAACGCGATTCAATCAAATTGTATCAGCTCGAAACAGATGATAAATCGCTCGAAAAATTTGCACGCGAAGAATATTTTATGCACAAACCGAACGAAGAGGTTTTTGTTATCCGAGAAGATAGCCAAAGTGCTGATAATTAGATTATTAAATAAAAAAATGAAAGTTTCAACATTTACATACAAAGACAAAAACGGGGCAGAAATTTTTGTAAGAAAATGGTCGCCCGAAAATTTTAAAACCAAAGCTACGCTCCAAATAATTCACGGAATGGCCGAGCATTCGGGGCGTTACAACGAATTTGCGGAGTTTTTGACCGAAGAGGGATTTGTGGTGTATGCCAACGACCACAAAGGACACGGCGAAACCGGCAAAAACAGCAACAGTTTGGGCTATTTTGCGCCCCAAAACGGCTGGTTGCAAGTTTTGGACGATGTTTTTGAATTGTCAAAAATAATAAAATCCGAAAATCCCGACAAAAAGCATTTTATGCTTGGACACAGCATGGGCTCGTTCATTCTGCGTAGCGTTATTGCTATCGAAAACGGAATTGCGGACGGCGCGATAGTTTCCGGCACGGGTTTTAAAAGAGGTTTTGAGGTCAGTTTTGGAAAAACGCTGGCAAAATTTCACGGTTTGCTGTTCGGAAAAAGTAATCCGAGTATGTTTTTGACCAAAATGGCTTTTAAGGATTTTAACAAAAAATTTGAGCCTCGAAAAACTGCATTTGATTGGTTATCAAGAGATTATGACAAGAATATAGCCTACAAAGAAGACCCTTTTTGCGGAATCATTATGAGTAATCGTTTTTTTGTTGATGTGTTGTCGCTTGTGGGGTTTGCCAACAGCGAAAAAAATATGAAAAAAGTAGCCAAAGATTTACCGATGTTTTTCGTTTCGGGAACAATGGATCCGGTGGGCGACTACGGCAAGGGAGTTGAGGAAATTTATAACAAATATAAAGACTTGGGAATCAAGGATATAAAACTAAAATTGTACGATGAGGGAAGACACGAAATGCTTAACGAAATTAACAGACAAGAGGTTTTTGAAGAGATTTTGTTGTGGTTGGAGCAAAAACTTTAAAATTTTGTTGCTCCTGATTTTGGCTTTTTTGAACGTGTCCAAAATCTATTCGCAAACAGTTATTTCGGGCAAAGCGACATCATTTGCCAACGAAAAATTGTATTTGTACAAACTTTCGGAACGAATAACCTACACGCCCGAATTGCTCGCTTCGGCAAGTGTTGATGCCGATGGTTTTTTTCGTTTTGAATTTGAGGCGAACGAAATAACCAAAGTTTATATCGATATGCCTGTAATTAAGGCTTTTATGTTTGTTGAACCAAACAAAAAATATGGAGTGCGGATACCCAAAAAGGTCAAAATGACAGACGACCAGTTTTTAGACCCGTATTTTCAGAAAAAATATTATCCTATCTACATTGTGGAACACCCCGAAAATGACATAAATATCCCAATTATAGCGTACAGTTCTTTTTTGACAAAACAAAAAAACAACTTGTTGAAATTGTCAAATCAAGACAATAAAATAAAATATATTGACTCGTTGGAGCAGATTTCAGACACTTTGCTTTCGGATATTTCCAACCAATATTTTCGGACTTGCAAAAAAACGCAATTCGAGATGATGCGCTATTATTACGTGCAGCATTCGCAAAAATATTTTATCAATTCGTTTTTTGCATCGCTTCCGGTAACGCTCAACTGCTCGTCTTATATGGATTTGCTGAATATGGTTTTTGACAAACCCTTTGAGCGTCGGAATAGTATGTTGCCGATTTCGGTGGTTTACAAGGGCATCAGGGCAAAAAATTTTGTTTCGATAGTTGATAGTTTGCAGGCTAAATACCCAAAATTGGACAGGGTTTTGGCCGAAGTAATAAGCCTGAAAGGTTTGTTTGCTAAATTTTACGAAGAATCAAAAACTCAAACCGATATTTTGGGAACTTTGCGCGCTGTAAATACCTCAGAAATAGATAGTTATTCGTATTTGGTGCTTCAGAATTTTTTGCTGAAAACAACGATGTTGATGACCGGAAATCCTGCGCCGGAATTTGAATTGAAAAATAAAAAAGGGAAATTGGTTAATTTGAAAAAATTTAAAAATAATTTTTTGTACGTGCAGTTTTTTCACCCCAAGAGTTTGGTTTGTCAGCAACAAATGTCGCTTTTGGAAAATTATCAAAATCAAAAAATTAAGAAATTGAAGATTTTGACGGTTTTTGTTGGCGATGATATTCGGGAAATGCAGTCTTTTTTATCAAAAAATAAGAATTATAAATGGGATTTTGTTTTTGCCGATAAAAAATCGGAAGTATTAAAAAAATATGACGTAAGTATTTATCCCACATATTATTTGATAGCACCAAACGGAATTTTGACCGATAGAAATACGCCGTCGCCCGCCGCCAATTTTGAAAAATTTTATAATGTTCAATTTCAAAAATATTTTAAGTAGCAGTCGTGTGAAAAGCTGTTGTTTTTATGGCTTTTGCATCCTAAGATTGCTTTGTGGGGTAGAAAGGAATTGATTTTCAGTTTGTTGCGAAAAAATGACGAACTATTGTTTGCAATTATTCCCCCAATACGCAATCTCTAACCATTAGCATAACTGTGTAATCCGCCCAAAATTAAGTTTACCCCAAAATATGTAAACAAAACAGCTCCAAAGGCAAGCGTCATAAAGACGTGAAAAAACAATGGTTTCTGAAAAAGTTTTAATGATTTTTTGTGCATCGGGAAGCTGTAAATTAACATAGTTATTAAAGCCCAAACTTCTTTTGGATCCCAGCCCCAGTAGCGTCCCCAAGAAACATTTGCCCAAACAGCCCCGATGAAAATCCCGATAGTAAGGAAA
>PDWI01005211.1_pt1 | contig 16878 bp, 15 predicted proteins | sample 1430891 | NCBI WGS metagenome assembly PDWI01 (sample SAMN01162508, study PRJNA174530) | Oral metagenome, whole genome shotgun sequencing project. | biome: Marine environment; feature: Marine mammal; material: Swab sample of the gingival sulcus; isolation source: swab sample of gingival sulcus...
CTTAACTCAAAACTCTCAAAGGAGTACCCCCTCCGTCAGTTCGCTCCGTTTCGACAGGCTCAACGACCGCTCACTACCACCTCCCACCGAGGGAGGAATTTACTCTCGCTACTGTTTCTTAGGGTAAATTTCATACTCTCTTCGCTTCCGCATACTGTTCCTCTGCTAAAAGCCTAGGAATTCCTCCCTTGGCGGGAGGTGGATCACTTCGGTCATTGAGCTTGCGGTCGCTGAGCCTGTCGAAGCGTCGAAACACCGAAAGGAGACGGAGGGGGTAAGTCAATGAAGAACTTTCTCTGTCAGCGAACTCTTAATTTTCTAGAGGATTAGTCCGTCATTAAGCCGCCGCCGTTGCCCCAGTCTGCACCTCCTGAGAGGTCGCCTAATTCTGTGTCTAGTGGGGCGCTATCGCCGTTCCAGTCGTCCATAGTGCCGCCTTCGATGGAGAAACTCTCCAAGAGATGCAGATGACGACCTAAGTTGATGAGCTCAACTTGCGGCGGCTCGTAGCGAACCTTAGACTTTTGTCTTTCTTTGTTCATACATTTATGCTTTTTATTGTTACTAAATATGGAAGTTCTACCTTTACCAAGGCTAAAGCTTCCTTATACCTTATATATATAAGCCTGCCATAAGCTAAAACAATCACAAATGTAAAAAAAAACAATGCGCGCCAAATCTTGTTAAGATTGGCGTGCATTGCCTGTGCGATGAAACACTCTTCCCACTTAGCTATGACTAAATCTAATAGTAAAATCAAGAGCTAAAAAAAGTTTTAACAAGAAAGTAGAAAAAAGGCTTTATAGACCTAATAGACTGAAAAACTAAACTTTTATAACAATAGAAAAAAAACAGAAGTATACTCTTAAATAGGTTTAAATATTTATTCATTTCATTAAATGTTTTTTCTCCACGGCAGAGCTTAAGCAAGCTTACTCTACTCCTTTGGCTTAACGAAAATATTTTATAAATAGGGTAAGGTACGGTCGTTGAGCCTGTCGAAACGAACCATTATAGTAGATTTTCAGTGCTTCTTTCAGTCGTTTCGACAACATTTCGACAGGCTCAATGACCAGCTCAACGACCAAATAGAGCCTATTAAAGTTCCCGTATAAAGCTCTATTTCTAATAGTTAAGGAGGAATATTAAGATTTAGACACGGTTTCTTTCTTTTATCCCTACAAAATAAAAGTCTCCTACGGTGGAGACTCTAATCTCTTCCGCAAGAGACTAGAGTTTCTTCCCGATGAAACTCTAGTTCGTTCCGCTAAAAACTACAGTCCGTCCCCGAACAAACTCCCCTTCTATTCAAGTCCCCTTAAATAAAACATTAGACAAAAAAACACTCGTGTCCTAAATAAATTTTGTATTTAAATCATTAAATGAATTCCTCCCTAGGTGAGATGTGTCCCCCGAAAGTTGGACGGGGTTTAACATCTGTTCTTATAATAGTTTTCTCTAAATTGTATTGGTGTCATATAATTTAGTGCTTTGCTTCTTCTCTTATTATTGTAGAACTTAAATATTATCCTAACTCCAGTCTAAAGAAACTTTACATTATGGCATTATCTAAGCAGTTGCCCTTTCTTGACATACTCTGTTTAATCTGAGTATGCTCATTCTCCTCTTTTATCTCACCAAGATAGAACTGCACAATATCTATAGCATAAAGTTTTGCTAAGACAAAAACTGAAACACCTTGTTCATAATCGCAAATCATAGATAATAAGTTTTCCTCTGAACACTTTTTCATTATTAGTCCCCTACTCGGACATCAAAAACGAAAGTATTATCTTTGTTAATATAAATAAATTGAAGATAAGTAAATGATTCGCTTTCCCCTCTTTTTAGCTCGTAGGCTATCCGAAGATAAATACATCAAGAAGTCAGGACGACGCCAGTCCCCCTTACTTCGTCTAAGCCTTATTGCCGTAGGATTAAGCCTAGGTTTGATGCTTGTTTCGACTGCTATTATTGTAGGGTTCAAACAGAAAGTTTCGGACTTTGCCTATAGTCAAACGGGACATATTAGTCTATATGCTTGGGGTAACTCGTGGCTAAATAACAGAGCTTATATTCAACTATCACCCGAGTTCATCAAGCATCTTAATGAACGCCCTCAAACCAATGCTCTCTATCCAATCATCACAGAGATGGCAATGCTCAAGACTAAAGAGGACTTTGTCGGCTTACAGCTCTATGGAGTAGAAGGAAACTTTAACTACCCCTACTTTACAGATAATATCCAAAAAGGCTATCTCCCCCACTTCTCCGAAGCTGATAGTGTTGCCAAACCAATCGTACTTCCAAGCGAAATAGCAAAAGATATGCAGTGCCATATCGGAGATAATCTGAAACTTTACTTTATGGGTGATGGTATTAGGCTTAGAACTTACAAACTCGTAGGAACTTATGAATCTGCTGGACTAAAGGATATGCCTGCTCTCTGTTCGATATCAAGCCTAAGAAAACTTAATAAGCTACCGAACAATTATTACAGCCGTGTAATGCTAATGCTCAATGATGAGAGCAAAGCAGAAAAAGAAGCAATGGCTATTATTAAAGATTTTGAGCAAAAGAACCAACTTCTAGGTGATAGTCAAATAGCTATTAATACAGGACGAGAACTGCTACCTGATTTATTTAATTGGCTTGACTTACTAGACTCCAACATCTACCTAATCCTAGTACTTATGCTCCTGATTGGAGCTTTCTCAATGATAACAGGTTTGATTATTATAGTTTTAGATAAACATCAGCAAATAGGTATCCTAAAGGCTCTAGGTATTAAGAACCTACAGATACGTCTAGCTTTTACCTTTCTTGCAAGTAAGTTAATGCTCCAAGGCGTTCTTTGGGCAAATCTCTTAGCTGGGGGATTTTGTCTAGTTCAAGCTTACCTAAAGCCAATTGCTCTAGATCCCAAAAACTATTATATGGATGCTGTCCCAATTGGCATTAAACCTCTTTATTGGCTTGGCTTAAATCTAGGAACGATTAGCTTAATAATGATTTTAATGCTTGGGGCAACAAGCATAATCGCCAAGATTAAACCATCAGAAATAATGAGAGAAGAATAAGAGATGAAAAGACCGTTAATTTATACTTTATTATTGTCCCTACTCTTTTCCTTATTTGTAGGAGAGAAGCTTTTTGCTCAAAAAGGGCAGAAAAGCATAGAGCTAACTGGTTACGTCCTAAATAGAAATCAGAAAGCTATCCCTCTAGCCTTGGTACAGGTTAAGGGTACGACAATCGGCACAGTCTGTTCGCTCAAAGGCTTCTACCGATTAAAACTCAAACCAACACAAGATAGCCTAACTATTGTTTACTCCTGCCTTGGCTACAAAAAGAGCGAAAGACGTTTCCCTAATATGACAAGCTCAAAAAAACTCAACGTAGAGCTTGGTGAAGATAGTCAAATTATTGATGGCATTATCATTGAGGGGCAACATAAAAAAAGCAATACAATGCAAAGCCTTTCTCCTAATAAAATAAAGGTTCAGACGGGGCCTGCTAATAATATAGAGTCTATGGTCAGCACACTATCAGGAGTTGTGCAGAAGAATGAACTAAGCAATCAATACAACGTACGAGGAGGAAACTTTGACGAAAACCTAGTTTATATAAATGGAGTGGAGGTTTATCGTCCATTACTTGCCCGTTCTGCTGAACAAGAAGGCTTGAGTGCCATTAATCCAGACCTTGTATCTAGCGTTCAGTTCTCTGCTGGAGGCTTCACTGCTGACTATGGCGATAAGCTTTCTTCCGTCCTAGATATCAGCTATCGTAAGCCTCAGAAAGTGGAAGGAAGTCTAAACCTTGGCTTATTGCAGAGCAGTCTACACTTTGGAGCCGAGCATAATAAACTAAGTCATATAACGGGTATTCGCTTCAAACGTATTACATCCCTGTTGGGAACATTGGAAACCAAAGGGGCTTACGATCCAATCTTTTTTGATGCTCAGAGCTACATCAATTACAAGGCTAGCCCAAAGCTTAACCTTAGTTTCTTCGCAAATATCAACAGCACAGACTATCGTTTCCGTCCGATTTCTCGTCAAACAACCTTCGGCACGCTCAAAAATAGCAAACAGTTAAACATCGCTTTTGATGGTAAGGAAGAAGACCTTTTTCGCACCTATCTTACTGCTCTAAACCTTGATTACACACCAAATGCAAGGACTAGGCATCATCTTGGTATCTCTGCTTTCCTCTCTCGTGAGCAAGAAACATACGACATTGCCAGTGAATACCTCTTGGAAGGAAGCAATAAGACGAAAAATTCTGAGCAAAAGACTGAAACTAAAGATAACAACAAGCCAAACTTAAATAATGATGAGCAAGCACTAGGCATCGGAAGAAGTCGCAACCACGCTCGCAATAGAATGGATTATAATGTGCTAAGTCTTCGGACGCTTTCTCAGCACAAACTATCTAATAAGTACGGACTTCGCTACGGGCTTGAGCTAAAACTTAATCAAGTGGAAGAATCAACGAACGAATGGACTCAGCGTGATTCCCTTGGTTATACGACACCACTAAATCCAAAGCTTCTATTTGCTCACACAAACTTAAAAGGTTCGCATAAGTTAAATAGCCTTACGCTCTCTTCTTTCCTTGAAGGCAAAGGCAAATTTTCGCTTAAAGATTGGGCAGATATGAGGCTTAGCTTCGGATTACGTGCCACTTATTGGTCGTGGGATAAGGCCTTAAACCTTAGTCCTCGCCTCAATATTAGCCTTCAACCTAAGCAAAATAAAGATATTGCCTATCGCTTAGCAACAGGTATCTATTACCAAACGCCTTTTTATAGAGAACTCCTTCAAGAAAAAGCTATCGGCTTAGGACAATACAGAACAGAGCTAAATAAATCAATCAAAAGCCAAGCCTCTGCACTTTTGCTCTTTGGTATGGATTATAACTTTAAGCTTATTGACAGACGTTTCAAGCTTAGTTCCGAAGTTTACAGTAAATACCTTTGGAACTTAAACCCCTACAAGCAAGAGAATATTAAGCTTAAGTACTTAGGCGAAAACAATGCTAAGGCTTATGTCTTTGGCTTAGATACGAAGCTCTACGGAGAGTTCGTTGAAGGTGTAGACTCTTGGCTTAGCTTTTCGCTAATGAAAGCAGGGCAATCTATTGGCTCATCAAAGTTTAACTTACCACTAATGAATGCTCCAACATTTAGCACTTCCCTATTCTTTCAGGATTATTTCCTAAACTACAAGCCTATTCGCCTAAGCCTTAGAGCTGTTTACTCCTCGGGGCTACCTGTTATGCAGAATGGTCAGGAATACCAAAAGCTTGCCTTTACTTCATCTGCTTACAAACGTGTAGATGTGGGTTTGGTCTATCGTCTTAGTCAGAAAGGCAATGGCGAGAGCCGTTCTTGGGCAAAAAATCGCTACAAGCTAGATATTATTTTAGATGTCTTTAACCTTTTTGATATGCTCAACACAAGCAGTTATTATTGGATTAAGGACGCTTATAACGTAAACTACGCCGTGCCAAATTACTTGACACGACGTAGTTGGAACGTTTCCCTAAAGCTTAGCTTCTAGGCTCTAGCAATTGTTCTCTTGATTATCTTCTAACGCTAAGCCAAATTTATATACGGATATTAAAGCCTAAATAAGCATTAGGAGATAGGTTTGAACCGAAGAAACCTAATATATTATTAGAAGCAATAAACCATTGGAAGCCTTTACCTATCATAATAGCTCCCCCTAAAGCTGGTTGTTGGTAAGAGCATTTAGACAAACTTAGTGAGGTTGCCAACCAAGACTTCGCCTGCCAATGAGTAGTAAGAGCCAGTTCATAGCTAAGCCCTTTCTTGATATGACGGTCAATTAGTCCAACAAGTCCCTTTGCTTTCAAGGTCTTTGTTAGTTTATATTCAGCAGTTAGATTATAGAATGTAGGCAAATACGTCTTATATACCAAACCTCGCTCTACCCTACTATTTTCTTCTATCTGCTTCTGTATTTCCTCCAACTCATTATCTTCTTCCTCAAAATTCCTTTTCATAGGGTCATCAGCATTAATCAACCTCCTTCTAAATGAAAACCCTTCGAAAGAAATAGGATTATCCTCCTTAATATCGACACTTACCTGTGTAGCATTCTCCTCGCCCCACTTAATAAAACCGAGATTAGTAAGAGCAAATCCTAGAGATAATCTATTATAGAATTTGTATTCAAGACCTAAATCAAGCCCCAATCCGTAATTATTAAATGGATTAAAAGTGTTCAAATCATTTCTTTCGATTGACATTTCGTCAAAGTCTAACTGACCTTTGTTATCACTAATCTTAATCGGAGCATTAAGGTAGATTTTATCTTGAAACCCTAACTCTATTCTATCTCCTTGGTCAAAGGTTTTTAGTGATAGTTCATTCTGCTTGCTCTGGAGGTTTGCTAGACCAACTAGGAATTTAACACGTGTCCCTAGACGAATCTTGTCTTCCAACAAACTTGACGAAAAGCCAAAATTAAACTCTCCCCACGCATTAGCATTTAATACCATTTCTTTAGAACGGATTGTTTCTCCAAGATTAGTACCATTACCGTTAGCAACGGTATTAGTAAGCTCTTTATCCATCAAGAGATATGCTGAAGAATGTACAGCGACATTAATAGAGAAGAAGTTTTGTTTCGTCCTCCAAGCAATCCCCAATAGGTTAAGATCTAGTCCAGCACTTAGCTCTTGATTTCCTAAAGAACGTACAATTTCGTCTGCATAAACCTCCATTCTATCTCCCTTAACCTTGAAAGTTTTATCATTAACAAAAGGAAGTTTCAGATCTACTGAGGTAGAAGATAGCAAAGGTAGCGTAATAATTGTTTTTGCCTCCTTAGGCATATAAGAAGGATTAAAATTAAGACGTTCCCAATCAGCTTGCGAAGCCATCAAGCTATAATTTCGCACCTGAGCCTCCAAATTGATTGATACTCCCACAAGAAGGAGAAGAAATAAAACTATATTTTTATACTTATACTGTTCCATATAGGTAAATAGGATTTAGAATTTATGATTTACTCCTAGTACAACTTTAATTTTTAACTGTTGCCTGCCATCAAGCTGAACGCGTTCTTTATCAATAGAACTAAGATGTCCTCTAAAACGCAAATAGAATTCATTCAATTCTATAAACTTCTTAATATCCTTAGCAAGTAACTTGACCAAAACTTTACTTTTACTTGTCTTGTTTCTAGCTCCTCTCAGCACTCCATCCATCGGGATAGTATAATTAACTTCTTGCTTCTCTTTGTCTAGAACTTCAATGCTATCAAAAGAAATTTCCAGAGGGATATTACTCTCACTATGCACCAGTAAACTGCAATTATTCAAATAATACTCAAGCTCTGAAACGGCATCTACTTTAGAGGTTGTCAAATCAAAAGAATAATCATCCATCTTAAAGTCAAGTTCTTGCTCAAAAGCGATTGAGCCTTTAAGCTTAGTGTCTTGAGTAAAAGCAAGGCGTTTGCCCTCTGGATTGACAACTATTTCCCCTCTAGTATCAATATTTTTATTAAGAAAAGCGTCAAGAAGTTTTTCAACTTTATCTCCTTGATAGTTGAATGTAGCTAAACTTTCTTTTTCAAGTTTAGCAAACTCAGCTTCTTGCTCTTCCAAATTTACTTGAGTTTGTTCTTGATTTTCTTGCTTAATTAGGAAACTTGGTCTGAACTGAATAGCTCCAATTAGAGATTGCCCCTTGAGATTTAGGCTGATTTTACTATTATAGAGCCTTAGTCCCGATGTCTTATCAAAGAAACTAAAGTCAGGCTTACTGACTAAGCCTTCAACCTCTTTGACATATGGCTTTGTTTTCCCCTCAAAGAAATAAACCATTATATTCTCCGTTTTTAACTGAAGCTTAACATACTTTCCTTTCTGGAATGTAACACTTTCCTCATTATCTAAAAGTGTTCTTTCGATTTTATAGCTAAGTCTCAGCTTATTCCCTAGATTCTCCCCAACATAAGTCAAATCTTTAAGCTGAACAACCTTTGAATTTTCCCCCTTAGCACAATCAACTTCAAAGAAGAAAGGCTTACCATCACTACCGACAACCTCTGAAAATGATATATGGAGCTTTAGGTTTATCGGCATATTTGATGTTTGGAAAGACAATCGACCACTAAACTTAAATTTATTAACGACCGTAACTTCTTCTGGCAACTCCAAGTCTATATGCTCTTGCTGAACAGGGAATAAGTCTGGAAGCAAATCGGGCAATTGTTTCTCCGAAACAGTTTGGCTATAAGGGAAGCCTTCTTTTGGATACTTAACCTTGTTATTATAACTAGGCACTCCTTTATCAAAAAAGTCGGAGAAAGAATAATCTATTATATTATCCTCAGTATAACGAATGATTAGTTTATCTTCCTCTGAAACTAAGTACCCATCTCCAACTTCGTGTCCAAAAAGGACTTCTGAGATATTAGCTTCTGCTTTGGCTAAAGGTAAGACACAGTCTAGGTTTTCTCTCAACTTAAATTTGATACTATCTTGGTCAATATTAGGAACATCGAGTAGTTTATTACAAGAGCCTAAAGATGTTAGAGCTAGCAAGCCTAACATAGACAAGACATAAACGTTTTTGTTTCTCATACTGTTTGATTTTATAAACGACACTTTACTAATATAACATCCAAAGATAAGTTTAATTTCAAAAATATGCAAAAACAGAAATCGGGATAGCCAAAATGGCTATCCCGATTTCTGTTTCAACCCTAAAACCAATTACAAAACTCCTTGTGCAAGCATAGCGTTAGCAACCTTTAGGAAACCTGCAATATTTGCACCCTTTACATAGTTGATGTAACCTCTGACACCTTCTTCATCACGACCATACTCCAAGCATTGTCCGTGAATATCTTTCATTATCTGATGAAGTCTTTCATCAACTTCTTCCTCTGTCCAGTTGATATGCATCGCATTTTGCGTCATTTCAAGTCCAGAGGTTGCGACTCCTCCAGCATTGACTGCCTTACCTGGAGCAAAGATTATTTCATTATCAATGAAGTAAGCTATTGCTTCGTTTGTACAGCCCATATTAGACGTTTCAGCTACAAGGACAACACCGTTTTCGTGCAAGGTTTGAGCATCTTTTTCGTTTAGCTCATTCTGAATAGCACAAGGCATTGCAATATCTACTGGCTGTTCCCAAGGCTTTTTCCCAGCAAAGAAAACTGCATTAGGGAAGAGCTTTACGTAGTCTGAAACGACATCGTTACCACTTGAACGGAGGTCTAGTAAGGCTTGGAACTTCTCTTCTGTATTAATTCCATCTTCATCATACACATAGCCATCAGGTCCTGAGATTGTAACGACCTTAGCTCCTAGCTCTGTCGCCTTCTTAGCTACACCCCAAGCCACGTTACCGAAGCCTGAAATCGCAATTCGTTTACCCTCTAAGTCAATATTGTGTACCCGACACATATACTCCACAAAGTAAACTGCTCCATAGCCTGTAGACTCTGGACGCATACGAGAGCCTCCAAACTCAAAGCCTTTACCCGTCATTGTCCCAGTGTGTTGGTTGGCAAGCTTCTTATACATACCGTACATATAGGCAACTTCACGACCTCCTACACCGATATCTCCAGCAGGAACGTCCGTATCGGGCCCAATATGACGCCAAAGTTCACTCATAAAGCTCTGACAGAAACGCATAATCTCCATATCACTTCGTCCTCGTGGAGAGAAGTCCGAACCACCTTTACCCCCACCCATTGGTAGCGTTGTCAGGGCATTCTTAAATGTTTGTTCGAAGCCTAAGAACTTTAGGACAGAAAGGTTTACTGTATGGTGGAAGCGAATACCTCCTTTATAAGGACCAATAGCTCCATTGAACTGAACACGATAACCTATATTAACGTGCACTTTACCCTTATCATCAATCCACGGTACACGGAAAGTAATAACACGGTCTGGTTCAACCATACGTTCTATAATCGCTGCCTCTTCAAACTCAGGGTGCTGATTATAAACGTCTTCAATAGAAGTTAAAACTTCCCTTACTGCCTGCAAAAATTCACTTTCTCCAGGGTGCTTAGCCTCTAGGGCTGCCATAATTTCATTAGAATTCATAAGCCACTTGCTTTATTAAGCGTTAATTTATTCAGTGAACTATTTTTGATTATTTAATCTTTCTATATACAAATGTAGTAAGATAATTTTATTCTGCAAGCGTTATGTAGAACAATTCTTGATTAAATTAAGGAAGTTTTACTGAAACTTTTTAATAATTCGCTTAACGAACAAGGTAATCGCTAAAGAAATAATTAGATTAGAGAGTAGGATAAGTAAAATGTCACGTAGTTGAATGACAATCGGAAATGCTTGTGTCAGAAGTCCATTCCCTGAGGTAAGAAAGCCAAACTCTAGCTGAAGGTAGCAAAATATCAGTCCTAAGAAAAGTCCTAAGATAACGCCAAAAGAGGATACCAAAAGGGCTGAAAGAGCAAAAATCCTCTCTTGTCTTTGCTGGGTCATACCGAGAGCTGTTAGGATGTCTAGTTCGTTACGTTTCTCAATGACAAGCATTGACAAGCCATTGGCAAGGTTGAAAGCTGCAAGAAGGAGGATGAAGCTCATCACGAGATAAACCATAAATCCCTCCATCTTAATTAGGAAAGTTAGTTCAGGTTGTTGTCCTTCTCTGTCAAGGAGTTGGTATTGGCTGGGTAACTTGGCTCTAAGTTGAGAGATTAGTTCCTTGCTATCTCCTTTGTCTTGGTTAAGGGCGAGCATTAGACTATTGCCTTCATCAGCTCTATAGCCTAGAAGAGCTTGCAAAGCTGATAGCTCAACAAAAAGCTTTCTATCGTAGTCTTCCCGAATGGGTTTTAGTACGCCGACTAGTTTTAAGGCTCGAGAACGGAAAGCTGTTGCAGGGGCGAGAGGATTAATTAGACCTTTGCGTTTGGGGAATACTAAACGATAAGAAGGGGGAGGGTAGGAGCTACCCTCGTTAATTGTTAGGTTGTTCTCTACTGCTAGAGCCAGTCCTAGGCTTGCCTCCATTGCCTCACTCTTTGGGCTGAGCCTTGGCAAATGTCCTTCCATTAATAAGCCTTTTAGCTCTCCAAGCTCTTTTTGCTCGGGAGAGATACCCCAAACCTCAACAAGGTCTTCACTTGTTTCGGTCTTGAAGACTCCTCGCTGTTGGACTTGTAGACTAAAAGAAGCTATCTCAGGCTGACTAAGGAAGTGGCTTAGGCTATCATCGCTAAGCGAGAGGCTGTTCCCCTCTTGAGGACTTAGTACGAGTTCTGGACTAAGTAGCTCGTTGCCATCTAGGAGTAGGGCAACATAACCATTGTATACGGACAGCACAATAATCAATGCCGTCGAAACTAAAGAAATTGCTAGTGTTGACAAGCCACAAACCCAATTAGTCGCCCCTAAACGAGAGCGACCAAAGAGATAACGATAGGCAAAAGTCAAAGCTAGACGCATACCTAAGAAGTTGTTTTTTATGCTATTTACTTGGCTAGCAATTCATCAATACGCTCAAGATAATCAAGCGAATCGTCTAAGTGGAAGTGCAGTTCGGGGAGTTTACGCAATTGCATACGCACACGTTGTCCTAGTTCGTAGCGAATTTGTTGCGTATTATGCTGAATACCTTTCATTATTTCTTCACTCTTATTTTGAGGGAAGATTGACAAGCGAATACGTGCCACACCAAGGTCGGGACTAACCGTTACCGAAGTGACAGAAACTAGTACTCCACCCATTGAAGCTGTTTGAAGGCGAAACCATTCACCCATTTCTTTTTGGATTAGCCGATTGATACGGCTCATTCTAGTATTATCCATATTACTTTATTGTATCTTTTTCTTTATTTCTATTATAGACTACAAAAGTACAAAAATAAAGCTACACAACTATTATTTATTTGAGGGCGAGCTCATATCTTTGTAAAAGAGTCCATTTTTATCTTTGTTACCGGATAACAATTGATTTTTATCAAGGGAAGAAGAATTTTTAAAGTTAAACGACAATGAAAACGTATCTTAAGTATTCACTAGGCATTGACCTAGCCAAAGAAAAATTTGATATTTGTCTGAGTGTTATTGATAATACTCAGCGTGTTATATAATCGGAAAGACGCAAGTTTCCCAACACAATTAGAGGCTTCCAATCCTTCCTAACTTGGACTCGCTCCCGTTACAAAGAAGACATTCCGATGGTGTTTATAATGGAAGCAACAGGTGTCTATTTTGAGCCATTGGCTTTTAGGCTTTATGACGAGGGTTATAAGGTTGTTGTAGTCTTGCCTAACAGAGCAAAGAAGTATATCCAAAGTCTTGGTTATAAGAGCAAAACAGACAAGATTGACGCTCAAGCCTTAGCCCAAATGGGAGCAGAACAAAACCTCCCTTTATGGCAACCATATTCAAAGGAAATCTACACCTTACGCTCTCTGACGCGACAGAATGAAGACCTGCAAAAGGAACGTACGGTACTGCTTAATCGTATAGAAGCGATTTCTTATGCAAAGGTAAAAAGCCCACTAATTCTCAAGCAATTAAAAGCCTCTCTTAGACTTGTTGAGAAGCAAATTCTTGAGTTAAAAGAAGAGATTGCTCGTTGCATCAAAAACGATGAAGTCTTATCCTCTAAAGTAGCTAAAATAGAAACAATAAAAGGTCTTGGTTTGATGACCATTGCAACTGTCATTGCTGAAACAAATGGCTTTTTCTTATTTAAGAACCAAAGGCAATTAGTTAGTTATGCCGGTTATGATGTTGTAGAAAATCTGTCAGGTAATAGTCGTGGTAAGTCTCGCATCTCAAAGAAAGGCAACAGTCATATCAGAAGGGCTTTACATATGCCATCTTTGTGTGTTGTTAGGTATAATCCTGACACTTTTGGTCGATTTTATGAACGTGTTTATCAGGCAAGTAAGGTCAAGATGAAAGGCTATGTTGCCATTCAACGGAAGCTTTTATTGCTGATATATACTTTATGGAAAAAGGATCAGGAGTATTTGCCCAAAACATCTGGTAAGGAGGAGCAAAAAGTCCTCTTTCCCAAACAAGAAAAGAGGAATTGCCTTACTAAAGACAATCCCTCGCTAGATGAACATCTGTACAAGGTATCGCAAGATGTCCTCTTTCCCAAAAGCAAAGATAAAGAGATTTCAAAGAATCTGAAAATTTAACCATAAATGATTTGCTTTTTAAGACAGTACCTTGGTTCAAGATGAAGTTTTTTTTATCACTAAACAAAAAGATTACTAATTAGAACTAAAATTGAGTTAGGATACAAGGGGTATTAAGGCTTTTCAAAAAAAACAATGCTTATGAACTTTACAATTATCATTATTATCGCTGCGATTTTCTTAATCGGGACTCCTATCTATATGAAGTTTGTCCTACCAAAGATGATGGCAAAAATGAACGTCAATCAAGCAGAAGCAGAGCAAGAGTGGGCAGAGAAGAGTGACGGACTTATGGACGAATTCCTCTCTAACCCAAATAAGTTTGGCTTACTTAAGCAGGCTCTCCAAGGACAAAAAATCTATGGTATCTGCAATGGGAAAATCAATAAAAAATCAGGATTATTCCAACGCTGGAAAGAGCAACAGAAAGAAATCTTTACTCTGACCAAGGAAATTGATATGAACATCTACTACCTAGTAGCTGCTGAAGATGGTCTACACTATATGGCATTTGATGGCGAACGCTGTATCCTCAACGAGGTCTTTGACTACGGAGAGATTGTGGAGCAGAAACTCACAAAGAACAGATACTTTTTCGAATACAAGGAAGAGAAACTTGAGTTTGCAATACTAGAAGCATTAGGTTACTTCCCTCGTTTTAACGTTCACGAAGTACAAGGTAGTGGTTCTGGACAAGGAAGACTTCGCCAAGTTAATGACTTTATTCGTGAATGGCTAGCTTGGGAAATAACCAACAACACAGAATATAACAGTCGTGTCCGTATGCGTCCAACATCACCAGATATGGTACAGAAGAAAGAATTCTTCATAGATAACTATATCCGTACGGCACTTTTCGATGGTTTCTGCGAGAAACTTGGGATTATAGTCGAGGCTTAGCCCAAAGCCAACAAGGAATATTAATTAAGTAAATATAGGCAGTGTCCAAAATGTATTGGGACACTGCCTATATTCTTTTGTAGTTCCGATTTGTGATACTTGCCTTAGTAAAAAAACTTTCAGGGAATACTTTTAGAAAAGTTCCGGATAACTTTTCTAAAAATCACGGGACTTTTCTAAAAGTTATCCGGAACATTTTTTCAACAAAACAGGAGGGGGCATTAAGACTTTGAGAATAACCAATTTAACAAAACCCTCTGCGAGGGTTCTGATTTGTGGCATATTGGCAAAAAAAACGGCTTAGATGAAAAAAAAATGAGGGTATGCCGTTTCGACACACCCTCATAATCGAAGCCTAACTCAAGAGTTTAGCTGTCTTATTTCCGAAGCTTTGCTATCGTAGCCCTCACTCGTTCAGCAGATGTAAGAGGGTTTTCATATTCATCTATATGCACAACGCCTCCCATCGGCACGCCTTCTTTTCTGAACTTCATCTGACTAGTCACTGTCTTCCGTGCAGAGAAGTGAAACTCTTGAATAGATGTTCCCTCAGCAATCTTCTGAATATTCTCTTCATTAACCCCACAACCAGCAAGAAGAATAATACGTCCCTTAGCCTGCTCTTGAAGTTCTTTAAGCAGAGGAATACCAAGCTCTGCCTTAGCTTCTTGACCAGATGTAAGAATTCTATTACAGCCCAAAGAAATAATATCCTCTAGAGCCTTCTTAGGATTACGACAGACATCAAAAGCTCGATGAAAAGTAACGGACAAACCTTTCGAAGCTTCCATCAACACTTTCATCTTCTGCATATCAACCTCTCCGTCCTCTGTTAGACAACCAAAGACGACACCATCCATACCTAGCTCTTTAGCTTGTTCAATATCTCGAAGCATTATTTCCATCTCAAGAGGAGAATAAAGAAAATCTCCACTCCGAGGACGAATAATGATATGCAGTTTGGTAGTCGTTAAATACTTACGAGCAGTAATCATATCCCCATAAGGAGGAGTCGTCCCTCCTTCAGGAATACCAGCACATAGCTCTACCCTATCTGCTCCTGCTTGCTGAGCCTCTAGACAACTTGCCACAGAGTTTGCACAGATTTCAAATTTATAGTTTCCCATCTTACATTCTTTCTTTATCAAAAGCTTCAAACATTAAGTTTAATCTTCCAAGAGGTCAGGACGAAGTTCTTCCGTACGTTTGAGCGATTGCTGAAGCTTCCATTCATCAATCTTAGCTTGGTTACCACTAAGCAAGACCTCTGGCACTTCCCAACCATTATAGTTGGCAGGGCGTGTATAAATAGGAGGAGCCAAGAGATTGTCTTGGAAGGTGTCACTCAAAGCACTCTCAGCATCGCCAATTGCCCCTGGGAGCAGTCGTGCCACAGCATCAGTTATAATAGCAGCAGCTAGCTCACCCCCTGTCAAGACATAGTCGCCGATAGAAATTTCTCTTGTAATCAAATGCTCACGCACTCGGTAGTCAATCCCCTTATAATGCCCACAGAGAATAATGATATTCTCCATAAGACTCAGACTATTTGCCGTAGCTTGCTTAAACGTTTCACCATCAGGAGAGGTAAAAATCACCTCATCATAATGACGCTCAGCTTTTAGACTATTAATAGCACGCTCGATTGGCTCTATTGCTAAGACCATACCAGCCTCACCTCCAAAAGGATAGTCATCAACTTTCCCCCACTTATCCGTACTAAAATCACGGAGGTTATGTATATGCAATTCCAGAAGTCCTTTCTTCTGAACACGCCCCAATATCGAAGCCTTCATTGGTTCGACTAACATCTCTGGTAAGACGGTTATAATATCTATTCTCACTGCTTTTCTTAATTATTATGGAAAAATTTCCGAATTTCTCCTACAAAGTTAATGCGTATCTCGTAATAAACCCTTAACTTTGAGGATAATCTTATAAATAGAATATATTTTATGCAGGATTTACCTATCTTCTATGCCAAAGATATTCTCAAAGACAAGGCTCTTCCCGAAACGGAAACACAGCACTGTCTGCGAGTATTACGTCTTAGCGTAGGGGATAATATTATTGTTACGGATGGACAAGGGAAATTTTACGAAGCAAGTATTAGTGAAACAAGCAAGAAAACTTGTAAGCTACAGCTAAATGGAGAATTCCTTTGGTCTAAGACGTGGCAAAAACATATTACGCTATGCGTTGTACCGACCAAGTCTATTGACCGAATAGAATGGTTAGTAGAAAAAGCTATTGAAGTAGGAGTCGATAGAATTATTTGCGTTAAAAGTAAACATTCAGAACGCAAACACATTAAGGCTGAACGCTTAGAAAAGATAATGCTCTCGGCAATGAAGCAATCACAGAAGGCGATACTGCCTGAGCTACTCGTTGATGTGCCTTACAACAAAGCCTTAGAGCTTTGCAAGGATAGGCAAATACTTCTTGCACATTGCCGTGAAGCGAGCGACTCTATTCAGGAGCGAAAGCTTATACACGAGCAGTATAATAAGGAGGAGGAAGCAGTTGCTCTCTTCATAGGTCCTGAAGGAGATTTTAGCGTAGAAGAAATTATCAAAGCACAAGACTTAGGAGCTAAAACAATTAGCTTGGGGGACAATCGTCTAAGAACGGAAACAGCTGGTTTTGTTGCTTTGAATACAATACATATATTAAATATGTTAGCAGAATAGAAGAATTATTAGATTTTTATATATAAAATGGTTTGTATGGAGAAAAGAGAAATTAAACTTAGTTTGGTCTATCGTGATATGTGGCAATCATCTGGTAAG
>PDWI01013658.1_pt1 | contig 16878 bp, 12 predicted proteins | sample 1430891 | NCBI WGS metagenome assembly PDWI01 (sample SAMN01162508, study PRJNA174530) | Oral metagenome, whole genome shotgun sequencing project. | biome: Marine environment; feature: Marine mammal; material: Swab sample of the gingival sulcus; isolation source: swab sample of gingival sulcus...
AATTGTCAAAGTCCAAGTCGCTTTTACTGGCGACTTCATTATATTATCAGCCCATTTATAAATTGTCAACCTAATTTTTGATTTTTTTTTGATTTTTTTTATATATTAAAAGAATTAAAAGAATTTAGAATGTAAAATATATTATAATTATGTATATTTCATAAATAAAAAATACAAAAATATTTACAAAAAGTTTAAAAATAGATTGAAATTACTTGTATAATATAGTAATATATGGTTAATATATATAAATATACTATTAATTGTATTAATCTCAATTTAAAGTATCAAATTTATTTTCTATATTATTGAGAAATGATTATTTAATACATAGTAATTTGAAATGAGATTAATGTTATAATTTGTATATATTGCAAGATGATTTAGTGGTCAGTGTATAGAAAAGGAGATATAATATGAAATCTACTGGGATAGTTCGTAAGGTTGATGAACTTGGTCGAGTTGTTATTCCAATCGAATTAAGAAGGACTTTTAACATCGAAGAAAGAGATGCTCTTGAAATTTTTGTAGAAGGCGATAGTATAATTTTAAAGAAATATGCACCTGCTTGTATATTTTGTGGACAGGCAAAGGATGTTGTTAATTTAAAAGGTAAAAATATCTGTCCAGCTTGCATAGAAGAGATGAAGCAGTTATAGTTAATTGAGTGATTATTTAAACAGTCCGCTTATTTTTTGAGCGGGCTGTTTCTTTTTTATATTTTAATAAGAGAGGACATTCAAAATGAGTAAGTCTGAACAAATTATACAAAATGAAATATATTCAAATAATATTACTATTCTTGATAAATATGAATGCTTTAGTTTGGGTGCAACAACCATAAAATCGTTAATAGATTCAAAAATTATTAAGAATTATAAGGTGAACAAAAAAATAGAAAAGAAAAAACCTGATGTCTTAATAATAAATAAAGAAAAAGAAGTAGTAATATATGTTGAACAAAAAGTACCGAATAAATTTAAAAGTGAGAAGGATATAAAAAAAGCTATAAATCAAGAAATAGAAGCCTCTAAAGCAATTAAATCTTTAATCTATGTGGTAAGTGATGGAGAATCCTATATATGGATAAATCCTAAAACAGGAAATATCATTTTAGATGAAAATGGAAATAAAATTGATTTAGCTATAAAACCTAAAGAAAATCAAAAATCTATCGTTAGTTTCATAAATAGCATTTCACAGTCAATAAGCGATACAAATGATAAAATATTAAAAAAAGAATATTTAGACCCTACTACATTAGCTAAAAAAATAAATGGAATACTTGTGAGATTAACATTTGCATCAGCAAAGATGTCATTATATACGTTTGTAGAATTATTTTTATTTAAGTATTTGTCAGATATTAATGTATTAAAGGGAGAAAATTCATTTTCATATATAGTAAATATGTATAAAGATGATTATAAAATAATAGACCCAGAAGTTACAGATGCTAAAATACTTGGTAAATATTTAGATGGTGCAAGAGAAACTATGAAAGTACTGTTTCCACAAGGAAATGATGGGACAAGTATTATAAATGGGCAAGTATTTCATATAGAAAAAAATGAGTTTAATCAATATGTGAGCAACGATAATACCGATGAAATCTTTAAAATGGTTATATTAGAATTTGAAAAATATGAAAAAGAAAATGGAAAATTTTTAAATATAAGTACAGATTTCAAATCTAAGCTATTTGAAACTTTTATGAAAAATAGTGCTGAAAAATCTAACATGGGGCAGTTTTTTACGCCATTAAAAATTGTCAATGAAATGATTTCTATGGTTGATATAAATAAAGGAATGAAAATATGCGATCCAGCTTGTGGTGTTGGCAAATTTTTGCTTGAAGCAATAGATGAAAAGATGAACGATTATTATAAATATGAAAATAGCTCTTTAAAAAGTGATATACAAATTATTGGTTTTGATAAAATGATGTCTGAAAGGGATGATTTAACTGTTATATTGGCGAAAGCTAATATGCTGATATATTTTGCTGAATTATTTCAAAAAAACAATTCTTTAATAGATGTACAAAATATATCTAATAATCTTTTAAATAAATCATTTTATCTTTATAATTCAACTCTTGGAACACTTGGAAATTTAAAAGAAAATACTTACGACTTAATACTTGCAAATCCACCATATTATCAAAGTAAGATTATGATGGATAATGCCAAAAATACTGGAAATTATACATTGGGTGGCAGTGGGGTTGAAAGTTTATTTTTAGAATGGATATTAAAATCGTTAAAATATGGTGGTATAGCAAATATTGTATTGCCTGATGGTATTTTTTCAAATTATGCAAATTCAAAATTAAAAGAATATATATTATCTAGGTTTTATATCGAAAGTATAATATCATTGCCAATTAATGCTTTTTTTAACACGCCTAAAAAAACATATATTTTAACTTTAAGAAAGAAGACCGAAGATGAGTTAAATAACAATATACAACAAAATTATCCAGTATTCACATATATCGCAAATACAATAGGCGAAACTCTTGATGTATATAGATTTGACAATGATGATAACGATTTAAAAGAAGCTGTAACCAAGTATAATTTTTATAGAAAAGGTGATAAAAATAATATTTTAGAACCCATTAAATCATATATGGAAGCAGATAAAAAATTAAAACTTATAAATATAGATGAATTTACAAAGGATAAGTCCTGGATAATAGAAAATTTTTGGAGTGAAGAACAAAAAGTTGAGCTTGGATTAAAAAAAGCTAAAAATATTGTAACAGTTGAAGAGTTTCAAGATTTAATAGAAGATATGATTGTATCCTTAAAGGATTTTAAGGAGGAATTAGAATGTCTAAAATAAAATTTGTTGAAAAAACGCTTGAAGAATTATTTGAAAATAAAAGAGGGAATAGTAAATATACAAAAAAATTCTGCAATAGTCATGCTGGCGATTATGAAGTGTTTACTGGTACAACTATAGGTTCATTTGCATTTGTAAATTTTTATGATTATGAAATAGATTTGCTTACTTATACGACGGATGGAGAAAATGCAGGTACGCTAAAAATATTAACTGGGAAATATAATGTTGGAGGGCATAGAGCAATTTTACTGCCAAAATATAAAAATATGAATTTAGAGTTTTTTGAAAAAACATTGCAAAAAAGATTCTATGATTTGGTTAAAAAAGGAGATGTCCCATCGATTTCTTGGAGAAATATAAAAAATGAAATAGTATCAATTCCTGTTAATGAACATTTGGAGTTTGATATTAAAAAACAAAATGAAATCGTAAAGAAATATAGACTCATTGAAGATAAGAAAAGAGAATTAAAACAAAAATTAGATTATATAAATAGTGTAGAAGTCGATTTTGTATTTAATGATATTGGAGTAAAATTAAAAAAAATATTATTTCAAGATTTATTTGAGATTCAAAGAGGGAAGGTATTATCTTTAAAATATATAAATGATAATAAAGGGAAGTACCCCGTTTATTCTACACAGTTAGATAAAGCTTTTGGATATATAGATAGCTATATGTATGACGGTAATTATCTTATCTGGAATACTGATGGACTTGGTGGCTATATACGAAATGTAAATGGCAAATTTTCTATTACTAATATTGTTGGAATAATGAAATTAAAGAAAGAGTATATAGGTAAAATTAATTTAGAGTATATTAGAAGAGTGTTGCAACCAATCTTTAGAAATAGCACAAAGGGAAGAGAGGGAACTTTCGGTAAAAATGAATATACAAAAATAAATAGCACTATGATTAAAAATCTAAATATTGAAATTGAAATCCCCGTAACTAAAGATGGAAAAATAGATTTAGAAAAGCAAAATGAAATCGTAGAAAAATATGAATTAATTGAGAAAATGAAACATAATATAACTAAAAAAGGTTTGCCGTTTACATTAGCAAATGTCGCTCTAAATGGCTTAACTCCATATATATATATATATATATATATAGAACTTAGCCATTTGTTTGATATTATTAGAGGAAAAAGCAGGTATACTAAATTATATTGTAAAGAAAATTTTGGAGATTATCCTATATATTCTGCCGACAATAAATCTCCATTATCTCATATGAAAACTTATGATTATGATGGTAAATATTTAACTGTATCTGTTAATGGTATAGCTGGTGTTACAAGGATATATAATGGTAGATTTTCGATAAATGCTGATAGAGTAATCCTTATTCCAAAACTTAAGAATATAAATATAGATTATGTATCCAATATATTAGAATCAAGTCTTAGAGATGTGGCAAAAGGTAGAAAAGGATTAAATAGAAAAAATGAATTTACAAAGCTTACAAAAAGTATGATAGAAAATATAAAAATACCAATGCCTTTTGATATGTATGCTGATTTAGATAGCGATATACAATCTGATATTGAAAATAAGTATAAAACAATTTTTGATATAAAAGAAATTTTATCTAAAAAAGTGGAGGCACTTATGAATTTGGATATTAAATTTTAATTTAACAGACGATGATTAATGCTCAAATTTGTTGAGGTTGATTTCATTATTGATAGTTTGTGGTGATCTACCAAGCAATTTGGCTATTTTACGATTGATTTCACCTTCTTTTCAAGCATATCTCACAGTTTAAAAACCCCGTCGCTTTAGCAACGGGGTTTTATTTTAATACTTATTTTGCTTTACTACGTTGTCTTATGTCTTTCTATAAACGTCCTTTGAATTTTAATTCAAATTATTCAACGATTACTTCTTAGCCCACTTAGTTGCTTTAGTAACTTTACCATCAGCATCTAGATAGATTACTCTGTACCAGTCACCAGCAGCTAGAGAAGTTAAAGTAACATTTCCAGTTGCAGGAGCATATACAGCACCAACATCTATAGCTACTGTTCCAGTTGAACCAACATATGCTTTTACTGTACCAGCACCAGCAGCTACATCAAGTGAATCATCTACCTTAACAACTAGAGGAGTAGTTGAATCTAGTGTAACATCCATTTCAGTTACATAGCCTTCACCATTCTTATACTTAAACGTATCATTATATAATTCGTTACGTGTAGCTTTATCTATAACTTTAACTTTATATGATTCGTCATCTAAGAATGCAAATTGATCTGCTACAGAAATCTGAACTACATTGTTATCGTCAGCATCTTTTCTAGTTATAATTGAAACTGCAGGTGCAGTATTTGAATTATAAATGATAGCACTTGGTGTAGCAACGCTACCAGATAGTTTATAAGGTCCTTCTACGATAAAGTCATTAGCAGCAACTGTATATACATTGTCAGATTTAAATGCAAGAGTTGTAGCATTAAGAGCTTGTAATCCATAGAAATCAGGATCCACTTCGTGAGGAATACCAGAACCTGCAAAATCATATCCATCTTCTAACTTTTCAGCTTTATTTCCAGATAAGTCTTCTGCCTTAGATTTTTGTGTTAAAGTATAAGTTATATCAGACTCTAACTTCTTAGTGCCTGGTAAAGTTAACTCAACTGTATCACCATCAACATCAGTTACTGTTGGAGTTGCATTTTGAGTTTTACCTTTATTGTCTTCCCAAGTAATCTTGTATGATCCAGCATTAATATACGAACCACCAGCATTTTTAGTAGTAGAAATATCTTCATCATAAACTACTTCAATAGTTACTCTATCAACAGCTCTAACTTCAATAATTTCTGGCTTAGTATCATCATCTGAATCCCACTCAAGACTTTGAGAATCACCTTTTACAGGAGTACCAACTAAGTCAGTAACAAAAGTGCTATACTGAGCTTGTGTTAAAGTAATATCTCTACCATCAGGGATACTTCTTAAAGTAGGAAGTGTCATAACAACTTCGTTATCTTCATCAGTATCAATGTTAAAGTTTACATTAATAGCAGCACCTTTAGTAGCAACATTCATAACACCTGTAGTAGTTGCACCATTTAATCTAACGTCATGGTCAAATACTAATTTAAGATCTAGTACAGTATCTTGACTCATATCTTCAATTTGAACATACTCATCATCATCAGGATTATCAGAATTTGTAAATACAGGTACAATCTCATCTCCACTAGAGTAGTCAAGACTATTTTCAGCTAAGTCAACGATATTTTTAGAGAATGCTTGAATATCATGTTCATCCATAGTACCTGCTTCTTCAAGTGCTCTAATATCAAATACTACAACTTCGTTGTTATCTCCCATTTGCCATACAGCTGGGAACCATAGATTGTTAATCTTAACAGCTGGATACGTAGTTGGCTCTGCAGCAACACCCGCATAACCAGCAGCACCAACTAAAGCTGCACGAAGATTAGCCTGAGCACCTGTAGCTAAATCTTGGAACTTAACTGTCTCAGAGAAAGTAACCTTCATAACACCATAAGTGTCTTTATCTACAGATTCAACTTCTGGTTCATCAGTATCTGCATCATTTGCAGTTGCAACGAATTGCATCTTGCTTTCATTAATTGCATATCCTGAGAAGTTTTCAACGCCACTAACTGTTAATTCATAAGTTTTGTTTCTAACTAATTCTGGGAATTTAACGATTACTGTATCATTTACAGGTCCAACATTATCTTCATCCATCTCAGCACTTAAAGCACCACCGATGCCACCATCTAACATATAGTTAGTTGGATCTTCAGCAGTTTTAAAAGTTACAGGATTTTCAAATTTAACTATTATTTCATCAATATCCTTAGATTCAATTGACTTAACCTTAGTAGGTCCATTATAATCTTTTAAATCTTTTTTGACATTAATAGTAGTTTTCTTTGCTTTGCTCATTTCATTGCCATAAACATCAGAAATGTTATTAACTTCTAGTTTATATGAAGTTTCATCTTCGTCTAATTCGCTTGTAGCTAGATAAACGATTTTAGAGTCATCTTCATTATTTCTAAAGATAACATTATCAACTGAAACATCACCTTTAGTGAATACATAATTTTGAGTATTAAGAGCTGATACTGGATCTAAATCATTTTTCTCATTAAATCTAACTTCTACTAGGTTAAGTGATAAAGCTGTAACACTAGCTACCTTTGGAGCTTCTTTATCTTGTTTTCCACCGTAGAATTTTTTAGTTAACGCTTTAGTAATTTCGTTCTTAGAAGTAGAACCATCTACCATATTAAGAACTTTAAGAGTATATTGCTTACCTGATTTTTGCTCTGATGTTGTTAATACAACACGTTGATAGTAATCAGATTTTACGCCGTCAATTTTTTTAGTTTTATCATATTTTTTCTTTTTAGCTTTAGCTTTTGTGATTTGTAGACCTTCAATTGAATAGTTAGAAATATCTTCAGCTGTTTTTTTGTCAACGCCATGAGCATCTTCAAAATATACGATTACTTCTTCATTATTGTCAGCTTTTACTACTTCGTCTAACTTAGGTGCAGCGTTGTCAAACTTAGAATAGAAAGTTCTTGACACTTTACTCATAACAACGCCATCAGCGTTAGCAACGTTTTCGATAGTCATTTTAGCAATTCGTGCTTTTTGGAATCCAACAACTGTAAGTTCAACAGTTTTGTTATCATCTTTTAGCTTAGCTGCTGTAACTGTACCGATTTTATCAATTGAGTAGTTTTCAACATTAGTTGCAGTTGCATGATCAACATACATATCAAACTGAACTTCAACTCTTTCAGTATCAGTACCTTTTACATTTTCAACCTTAGGTTTAGCAGTTTCTTTAAGTGCAGCAGTAAAGTTCATCTTGTTGTCGCCACCAAGTGAAATTGTATAAGCAGCACCTTCTTTTAGACCTTCTGCAGTATAAACAAAAGCTCTATCTGAATCAAGTGCAATTACATTTTCAACTGCAACTTTATTTTCAGTTCCACGAGGCATAACCATAAAGTTAGCTTTTTCTAAATCAGCTGGCTCAACATCACCATCAAAGATAACTTCAATTACATTAAGACCTAATGCATTAACTTCATCAAGTGGCACGTCAACTGAACCTTCAAAGATTTTTTCTGCTTTTTTAAGTTTGCCAAGTTCTACGCCAAGAGCGACGCTTTTTCCTTCTTTAGGAAGATTTACTGTATCCCAAATAGAAACAAAAGCTTCACCACGAGTCATTTCAGCTGTATCAACAACTTCTATACCAACTTCTTCAGCTTGCTCTAATGCAGTTTCCCAATTTACTTCATAGTCAAGAGCTCTTAACATAAAAGCAGCCATCTCTCTTGCACTAACAGGTTGACCAACGCCAAATTTGCCATCGCCTATACCACTAGTCCAACCTTTGTATTCTGCGAATGCTACATATGGTGCAAACCAATCGCTTTCATTAACGTCAGAAAATGTAGAATTAATTTCATAGTTCTTAGCTTCATCTTCAAGACCATTAATCTGTGCGATTAAAACAACCATTTGTTCTCTTGTGAGAACCGCGCCTTCATTTAAGTTGCCATTTTCATCGCCTGCGACAAGTCCAGCTTCTTGACATTTTTCGCCATCTGTCATTGTGTCGTCTGCGAAGACAACTGGCACGCTACCTAGTACTAAAACAAGTACCAAGACTAGAGAAAGAATTCTCTTCATGTGCTACTCCTCCTTATAAAATAACTTTGTCTGTCGAAGGGAAGATTGTACAATTCAACCGGCCTAATACTCTTTGAAGTATACCACCCACATTTTTAGCGGTCAATTAGAGTTGCGGTATTGTAATATAACTGTAATTGCTCTGTATCTAATGTGTCAAATTATTATGACAGGTTCTTAAGACTATCATTGCAAATTCAGCTTGTAACTGTTACTCTAAATCATTTTTACAAGCTATTATCGCAAATTATCTTTACAAGTTATTATCATCAACTTTCTGTTTCATATCATGGACAATTCTTACCCATTTTTCTGTTTTGTTCTTCACCTGATATGCATATGAGTTGGTTGCTATTCTTATGGATCTATCTACTATCTGATTGTCTGTTAAGCTAGCATTGTCATATATAACTTCTTGAGTTAAATTATGCTCAGATACAATTTTAGTCTGCTCTTGTTGCACATCTTCTGGCTCTCTAACAATAATATCTTCTTCTTTTTGAACTTCTATGATAAGCAAAGATTTAATTAATGTACTGTATGCATAGCATTAATTTTATAATATAAAACACCACACTTAATGATATCACCCCCCCCCGAAATTTCAAGGGTTTTAGGGGTTTTTTATTTCTTTTTTTAATATTAACTTTCCAATAGAGTACTCTCAGATTACTCTTTTTTCTTTATCTTTTTCTGTTATCACTTTATTGTAAAAATTAATCAAAATATTATTGGATATATTACTTATTAAATTTTGTATTGATTTTTATTATCATTTTTATTTACAAATCATTATCAATGTGTTATAATTATTGTGCCTTTATTTGTTTCGTGTTTTGCGAAACATTGTAGCTTAAAATCACCTCCACATATAGTTTTGTATTTTATGTTTTACATTTGGCGGTTCATGTGTAACATTATTATATAAACAAGATTTGTATATTGTTGCGAACTAAACTTTGTGTTATCGCAAAGATATAGACTGATTCGGACATATATAAATATCATGTGGACGGTGATATTTGAGCTTTATTAAATGAATTTAAAAAAATTCACGGAAGCTCTACACACTATTAATAAAGTTAAAGAAAAAAGGAGAAAAATATGAGAAACAAAAATAAACTGTTTGCCATTATTTTAGCTTTAATCTTAGTTTTTTCAGCAGTAGCTTGCTCAAAAACTGAGACGCCAGCTGATTCTGATGATTCTACAAAAAGTGAACAGTCAACAGAAACTAAGAAACCTAATGTAGTTGCTACTACGACATTTGTAAAAGATATGGTTAACAGATTTGCTGGTGAGTGGGTCAATATAGAATTAATCGTTCCCGCTGGTGGTGATCCTCATACCTATGAGCCTACTCCAGATGACAGACAAAAATTTGATAGAGCTGATTTAATTCTTTATCACGGACTTCATTTTGAAGCTCAAATGGTAGATATATTTGAAAGCAAAGAAGAAATTTGTGGAGAATTAGCAGAAAACTTCGATAAAGATGGTCTAATATATCTTGATGGAATTGTTGACCCTCATTTTTGGTTCGATATCAATTTATATCGTCAAGCTGTACTAGTCGTTGAAGAAAATCTAAAAGAATTGTTACCAGAGCATTCAGAACAAATTTCTGCTAATGTTAAAAACTATATGGCAGAATTAGATGAACTTGAGCAATATGTTACTGCTAAAATACAAGAAATCCCCAAAGAACAAAGATATCTAATCACACCTCATGATGCTTTTAGTTATTTTGCTAGACTAAATGATATTAAGGTTCATGCTCCACAAGGTGTAAGTACTGAATCAGAAGTAGGCGTAAGCGATATTACAGAAACTGTTGACTTTATTGTCGACCATAAAGTAAAAGCTATATTTGCTGAATCTACAACAGACCCTGCAAAAATGGAAAAATTAAAAGAAGGGGTTAAAAGACAAGGCGTTGACATCGTAGTAGTTAAAGACGATGGCAAAAGTGGAGAAAGCCTATATTCGGATTCACTTGGTGCAGAGGGCGAAATCGCTGACACGTATATAAGTATGTATAAACACAACGTGGACTTGATGAACAAATATTTAAAGTAATATTTATATAGTATTTATACAGTGTTTATAAATTTTAACAAAATTATTCTACAATAAAAAAGGCATACATTTATGTTCACTTTATGAACAAGACTAAAATAATCCCTGTTAGATAAAAACACATTCTAATAGGGATATATTTATATTATTTAAAAAAGGGAGGAACTAATGTCAACTGAAACAAGAAGAAGTGGTAAACCTACCAACGATGATAATAAAAATATTATTGTAAAAGTAGAAGATTTATCCATAGCATATAATGAAACCCCTGTTATATGGGATGTGGATATCAATATATACGAAGGAACTAGAACAGCTATTGTAGGTCCTAATGGTGCGGGAAAATCTACCCTTTTAAAAGGTATACTTGGACTTATGCCACTAATCACAGGTTCTGTTCAAATAATGGGTAGCACGTATAAAGAACATTACAAAAAAATAGCATATGTTCCACAACGTGCTGGGATTAACTGGGATTTTCCCGCAACTGTCTTAGATGTTGTTCTAATGGGCAGATATTCTCACCTTGGTTGGATTAAACGTCCATCGAAAAAAGATGTACAAAAAGCGTGCGATGCACTTGAACAGATAAAAATGTTGGAATTTAAAGATAGACAAATCTCTCAACTTTCTGGTGGTCAACGCCAACGTGTATTCCTTGCTAGAGCCATAGTTCAGGACGCACAGTTATACTTTATGGACGAGCCACTTCAAGGAGTAGATATTAAAACTGTGGGAATTATAATGGATACCCTTAAACAATTCCAAAAAGAAAAAAAGACAACTGTTTTAGTTCATCATGATTTAAACACAGTACAGGAGTACTTTGACCATTTAATCATGTTAAACAAAGTTACAGTAGCACAGGGAACTGTTGAAGAAGCCTTTACAGATAAAAATATTGCAAAAGCCTATGGAGTCAAGGAGGTTGCATATGTTAGCTGATTTCTTAGCGATTATGTTAAGACAGGAATTTCTAGTCGTAGCACTAGGTACAGTAATTTTAGCGATAGCTTCTGGAATGGTAGGTACTTTTAGTGTGCTAAAAGGACAAAGTCTTATAGGTGATGCAATAAGCCACTCCGCATTTCCAGGAATTATAATTGCATTTATAATATTCCAGACAAAAAACTCCTTACTTTTATCTTTAGGGGCATTTGTAAGCGGAACTATTGCATTTATAATAATACAAACTTCTAAAAGAGCTTCAAAAATCTCACTAGATAGTATGCTCGCTATAACTTTATCTTCACTCTTTGGTCTTGGAATGGTGCTAATGAGCGGACTCCCATCATTTGAAAGAACCAAGAAACTAAATACAGCAGGACTAGATAAATATATTTTTGGAGAAGCAGCGTTTACTATGCGTAAAGATGTAATCATCATTACTGCAATTTCTATTATATCAATCACACTTATGCTAATCTTTTATAAGGAGTTGAAATTATTTGTATTTGATGAAGAATATGCAAAAACATCTGGTTTCTATCCAACATATGTTAACACAGTCCTACTTGTGATGACAATGCTTCTCATCGGTGTAGGTATGAAAATAGTAGGTGCAATACTAATATCAAGTATGTTAATAGCCCCAGGAGTTACTGGACTTTTATGGAGTAAAAAACTAAGCATAGTTCTATTTATTGCATCTTTAGTCGGTTCAGTGTCCGCATTCTTTGGCACTTTAATATCAGCGGTTATAAAAAATATTCCAACAGGAGCCTCAATAGTTGTAATAATGTCATCAATATGTATGCTTTCACTAATTTTTGCACCAGCTGGATTAATTAGCAGAAGCAAGAGCAGACATGAAGAACTTGAAAAATTAAAAAATCACACAAAAGCAGGTGATATATTATGATATCAACATTATATATTCTTATAGCCACTGCAGCAGCTTGTTCAATATTAGGTGTTTTTCTAGTTTTAAAAGATTTATCTATGCTAATGGACGCTATATCTCACTCTGTAATATTAGGAGTTGCAATAGCTGCTTTAGCAACTAGAGATGTAAACTCTCCACTGCTAATTATCGGTGCAGGACTCTTTGGCTTGCTAACAGTTATTAGCATTGAAGGATTGATTAAAAGCGGACTAATTCGCTCAGACAGTTCTGTTGGTATTATATTTCCACTATTTTTTTCACTGGGTATAATTCTAATAAGTAAATTTGGTAGAAATATGCACTTAGATGTGGATTGTATCCTTATGGGACAAATTTTATTTGCCTCTTATGATAAAATGATATTTATGGGCATGAATATATCAAAATCACTTATAAAAATGTCCGTAATGTTTACGGTGAATTTAGCATTCGTAGTTATTTTCTTCAAAGAATTAAAATTAAATACATTTGATGAAGAATATGCGACCTTAAATGGATTTAGTGCAGCGATATTATCATATAGTTTAATGGGACTTGTATCTATCACTGCCGTAACAGCATTTGATGTAGTTGGTGCAATCCTAGTTATAGCATTTATGATAGCACCAGCAGCAAGTGCTTATCTAATAACAAAAAAATTAAGCCACACGATATTTATGTCTGTATTAATAGGAGTTCTTGAAGCTACTTTAGCATACTATATCTCACTTTGGTTAAATCTATCCATGGCAGGCGTAACGGCAACTATAATGGGTATAGTTTTTATTTTAATCCTTATATTTAATAAAGAAGGTTTTATAATGCAAACAAAAAGTAGAAGAGAGCATAAAAAGGATTTGGAAAGTTTCTTACTTCTTATGCATCTTTCAGGACATAAAGATAAAGCAAAAGAAGAACACGGCATCGATTCATTATTTATACATCTAAATCGTCCTCATGATGAAGTTGAAAAATTATGTGATAAATTAATAAAACTAAATTATATTACAAAAGATAATATTTCCAAAACATATAAAATAACAACTAAAGGGAATGATTATTATTTGGCATTAAAAGCGTCATATGAGTCGTAATACAAAACCCAAAATAGCTGACTAGTAATTCTAGCCAGCTATTTTTTATCTTCATTCACATAAAAACTAGGGTTACAAGACAAAAACTATTTTGCCTTAGATAATTCGTTATCAAATCTCCACAATGCAGAGCTTTTTTCTCCAATTCTTGAAAGTTTAGTTACAATCTGTCCAACACTAGCCTCTTCTTCAACTTGCTCATCTACATACCACTGTAAAAATGAAACTGATGCATAATCTTTTAACTCTATTGCTAAATCCATCAAAGAATTAATACTAGATGTTACATACTGCTCATGTTCTAACGAATCTTCAAAAACTTCTTTAACTCTTTCCCAATTTTGCTTTGGAGTATCGAGTGCCTCAAGTTTAATAGTGCCACCACGTTCTATCAAATAATTAAACAACTTCATCGCATGTTCTTGCTCTTCTTTCGCCTGCCTATTCATCCAACTAGCAAATCCCGACCAATCCTCTGCTTCGAAATAAGCTTGCATTGACAAATACAAATAAGCCGAATACAACTCTTTATTTATCTGCTCATTTATTGCTTTTTGCATTCTTTCATCAATCATATTAACCTCCACTTATATAAATTTGATTTATAATCTTCTATAATGGCTCAAACATATCCTTGCCAACACCACATAAAGGACAGACCCAATCTTCTGGTATATCTTCAAAAGCAGTTCCAGGAGCTATCCCACTTTCAGGATCTCCAATCGCTGGATCATACTCCCACTGACACGCCATACATATCCATTTCATAATAAACCTCCTAATTTTAAATATTAACTTATATATTGTATAGTTTATGTATATCAATATTATACATTGTACCCCCAATAAAAATAATTAATCACACTTTATAATAGTTTTATAATTGATTATAAAACAAATTTATAATTATTATATTTTGATAATGCAAAAAACTCAAACTAATCATAGTTTGACCTTTCATAATATATTATAAATACTATATCTTACTAACTTTCTGTCGCATCCTTTAATAAGTAATTAATAGCATCTTTCTCATTTAAAGGTTTTGCAAAAATAAATCCTTGCAGATAATCTGAGCCTAACTTATCAGCAACCTTAATCATATCCTCATTTTCTATACCTTCACAAATAACATTCAAATTCATCTGTTCACAAAATGAAATAATGGAATAAATAAATTTTTCTATTTCTTTTCTATCCATTACTTTTTCCATTACTATTCTATCAATTTTAACAAAACTTAATGGAAGAATAAGAATACTATTTAGCGATGAATATCCTGTTCCAAAATCATCAAGGGCTATTTTGATCCCCATTTTATCTAACAGTTGCAATTTTTTAACCATCACCGAATTACTCTCTAACATATGAGACTCTGTAACTTCAACTATAATTGAACTGGGTTTAACATTGTATTTTTGTAATGTTTTCATAACTTTGCTAACATATTGACGATCCATAAGTTGTATTACAGAAACATTAACAGACACTACAACATCTCTATTGTGTTCACGCTTAACATTGCTTACAAACTGACACGCACTTTCAAGAACAAACTGTCCTAATTCCAAGATATCTCCATTATCTTCAGCCACACTTATAAATTCATCTGGATTAAATTCACCCCAAACTGAACTTTTCCATCTAACAAGTGCCTCAAAAGACTTTAATTTTAAATTTTTAATATCAACAATCGGTTGAAATTTCAAATAAAATTCATTATTTTTTATGCCAACTTTTATATCTGATTTTACGTACATCTCTTTTAAAATAGATTGTTCAATTTCATCATTAAAAATAGCAACCATATTTCTATTATTATTTTTCGCATAAATCATAGTCCACTTAGCTCTTTGAACCAATTCAAATGGATTATTTAACTTCATAGGCAACTTACAAATGCCATAACTCATTTTTATGCTAACCAATTTATGTCTTATAAAAAATCTCTTTTCCATATCTTCTTTTAGTTTATTTACAAACATATGAATCTGAGCTGTAGACATTTGTTTATCTATCAAAATAACAAATTCATCACCATATAACCTATAAATTTGTACAACACTTTTTCTATGATTTTTAAGTATTTCCGCAACCCTAACTAGAACCCTATCTCCCAATGCTTCACCATAAATTTCATTAATAAGTTTAAAGTCATTTATATTTAAAAATATTATAACTCCCTGTTTCCCCTCACTCGTAAAACATACAATATCCTTTTCTAACTTGCTTTGGTTAAATAATCCAGTAAGGTCATCTACATAATTCAAATCCTCAAGCATATCAGCAATATATTTTTCATGACTTACATCCTTGTGAATACCTATAATATATATTTTACCATCTGTTTCATCTTTAATAATTTTTGTTCTTGATTCAATCCATTTAACTTCTCTATTTTTAACATAAATTCTATATCTTTGTACTAGGCTCTCATTCAAATTATCTTTGTAATTTTCAATATAATTTTTAAAATTCTTTCTAACTACTCTCTTATCTGAATCGTGAATATTTTCAATCCATCTATCTAAATCACAACCACTATCTGACTTTTCATACGTAACAAATTGATTATAAAATTTGTCATTGTAACACATGATATCAAATTTTTCGTTCACAACAAATAAACCTTGCTCACTGCCTTCAAATAACTCTTTTATATGATTAAATTTCATTATTTGATCAATCATTTTATGCCATACCTTTCTATATCAATTTATTTGTTGTAATATATAAAACACGCTACCATAAATATTAAATTTAATTCCCACTCTGTTATTCATTATACTCTTTTTTAGAGTTTTAAACAATTGGTAAATTACGGCAAAATATTAAATTAATTGTGAACATTTTTTAAAAACTCAATTTAATTTAATTTATATGGTACAATTGATATGCATTATTATGTGATACTTATTATAAAATATTAAAAACTATTTTTCAATTGAGAAAAATTTAAGTTTCTGCATTATTATGCACTTTAGCATAGAATAATTTTACAATACTAGTATAGAAAGCGGTAATCATATGAATACTTTAATTAAAGGAAAAGATGTTTATAAAACATATATTATGGGCGAAACACAGATACATGCTCTAAATGGCATAGATTTTGAGATTTATGAAGGCGAATTTGTAGTAATTTTAGGACCTTCTGGCTCTGGAAAAAGCACATTTTTAAACATTATTGGCGGTATGGATACATCTACATCTGGTGAAATATATTACAAAAATGAAGCTCTACACAATGCCAAAAATAAAAAATTGACAAAATATAGACAAG
>PDWI01005212.1_pt1 | contig 16877 bp, 17 predicted proteins | sample 1430891 | NCBI WGS metagenome assembly PDWI01 (sample SAMN01162508, study PRJNA174530) | Oral metagenome, whole genome shotgun sequencing project. | biome: Marine environment; feature: Marine mammal; material: Swab sample of the gingival sulcus; isolation source: swab sample of gingival sulcus...
ATTCTCCACGAACCAAGGCAATAGCTCTGGAGACAGTTAAAAAATCTTCTCCGTAATAAAATGTATTATTTTCCATTACAATTACTCCTTAAAATATATTAATTTTTACTCCAAATCAGTCCAGGTATATATCCACTAAAACTGAGTAAAGAGTAACGATAAAGATTTAAAACATAAAAATTATGTTTTAATATAAAGTATGAACATAATTCTATTAAAACAGGTGCAAGCAAAACAATCGCTAATATTAAAGCAAGATTACTTTTTTTCGTTACGATTGAACTTAAAAATCCATATAAAAAGACTGCTGTAAAGACGATTTCTTTATATAAAGGTTGATAAAAAAACACATAAAATCCAAAAAGACCTAAAGCAAAAATTACAGCAATTTGTAAATCAATATTACTCTCTTTTATTATACTTACTACCATTAAACCTAACACACAACCAATCAATAGATAAGAAAAAAAGTTTTGCATTCCATTATTTATTATCTTGGATGTTAATTGATGACTAAAATAATAAATTGTGATAGTAGATATTAAAAGGAGTAAATTAATCCACGGTCTTTTCATTATTTTTCTTTCTTCTTTTTCTCAACTTCTTTTTTCATACCTGTTGCAACAAGTAATTTATCTTTTATTTCTGCCATTAATTTTTCATCTTCTTCCAATAACTTTCTTACAGTCTCTTTTCCTTGTCCTAACTTACCATCTCCATAAGAATACCAAGAACCTGTTTTGGATATTATATTATGTTCAACTGCTAAATCTATAATTTCTGATGAAGCAGCAATTCCTTTTCCGAAAAGTAAATCTACTTCAGCTGTTTTAAAAGGAGCAGCTACTTTATTTTTTACTATTTTTATCCTTGTCCTTCCACCAACTATGTCGGTACCACTCTTTAAGGTTAGAATCTTTTTCACTTCAATTCTTAAAGAACTATAAAACTTTAATGCTCTTCCTCCTGTTGTCGTTTCAGGATTACCAACAAACATACCTATTTTTTCTCTTAATTGGTTAATAAAAATAAAGCAAGATTTGGATCTGGCAACAATAGCGGTCAACTTTCTTAAAGCTTGACTCATTAATCTTGCCTGCAAGCCCATATGAACATCACCCATATCCCCTTCTAATTCAGCTTTAGGAACAAGTGCGGCAACACTATCAACCACAATAATATCAACACCACCTGAACGTACAAGAATTTCAGCTATTTCTAAAGCCTGTTCTCCAAAATCGGGCTGGGAAATATAAAGCTCTTCAATATTAACACCTAAAGCTTTTGCATAAACGGGATCCAATGCATGCTCAGCATCAATAAATGCTGCAACGCCACCAGCTTTTTGAGCTTCGGCAATAGCTTGTAAAGCAATGGTTGTTTTACCAGAGGATTCAGCTCCATAAATTTCAACCACTCTTCCTCTGGGTAATCCTCCCACGCCAGTTAAAATATCCAAACTTAAAGATCCACTTGGAATAACTGGCACACTAACGGCATCTTTACTACCCAGTTGCATTATAGAACCTTTACCGTATTGTTTCTCTATTTGAGAAATTGCCCCTTTCATGGCAATATTTTTTTCTTCCATGCCCATTTATTTACTCCTTTTACTAATATTCTTTTTCTTTCCATTCCTCATCAGCACTTAAATGATCCGCAACAAGATCTCTGCAAGTGTTTAAAGAGGCAATTAAATTATTTTCTATCTCTTTTCTCTTGGTTTTTAAAAATTTTATTCCTTCTTTTAATTCAACAACCCTATTAAAAGAAGCTTTGACAATTTCTTCGCCTTTAATCTCTGCTTCTTTAATAATTATCTCTGCTTCTTTTTCCGCATTTTTTTTCACTTCTACAGCAAATTTTTGTGCTGAAATTAAAGTTTCTTTAAGAATTTCTTCCCTCTTTTCAAGCTTTGATTTTTTTTCATTTAATTGATAAATTTCATTTAAAAGTTTATCTTTTTCTATATTATCATTTTCTATCTGTTGTGCAATTAAACCTAAAAAATTTTTTACCTCTTCATGATTATAACCTTTTTTACTTTCCCCAAACTCATGTTCTAAAATTTCTCTTGGAGTTATATTCATCTGTTTTTTCTCCTTTACTATTCTAAAATTACATTTATATTACTATTTGTAGAATTAAACATCAATATTTGTATAAGATAATATATAATATTTAAAGCAAATATAATAATGATAGGAGAAATATCTATATTACCTATTATACAAAAAGGGATATATTTTCTTACAAGACGATATGCCGGATCCGTAAGTTTTTTGATTGTTTCCGTCAATATATTGGGTTGAGTAGAATAACTTACCCATGAGATTAAAGAGGAAGCAATTATAAGAATAGAATAAATATCAATTATTTTTTTTAAAAAATAAAGTATAGTTAACATTTATTCCTACCTAAACTTTTCTTTATTTTCTTTTACCAAAAATTGCCGTCCCTAACCTAATTATTGTTGCTCCTTCCTCTATAGCAACTTCATAATCGTTGCTCATTCCCATTGAAAGCTCTTTGATTTTTATATTTGATACCTTTAATTCATTTAATTCATTTTTTAAATTTCTCATTTCTATAAAATATTGTCTTGTATCTTCTGGATCATTAAAAAAAGGAGGTATGCACATCAAGCCACTTATTATAACTTTATCAAGTGCTTCTATATAATTTATGGCTTTTTTTAATCCCTCAACAGTAAACCCCGACTTACTTTTTTCTTCTCCAATATTAATTTCAATAAATACTTCTCTAGGCTCGCTGACTCTTTTATGTATATGTTCTAAATTTTTAACACCATCCACGGATTGAATAAAAGCAAAATCTTTAAGTATTTTATTTATTTTGTTCTTTTGTAATTTACCAATAAAATGCCATTTAATTGGCAAATCTTCTAAAGCTTCCATATGTTCATAAGCTTCTTGAATTTTATTTTCTCCAAAAACTGTTATTCCAGCATTAAAAGCAGTTTTAATATCTTCCGGTGTTTGACCTTTACTTACCGTAACTAGTTGAATATCTTGTGGATTTCTATTGCTTCTTAAACAGGCTGATTCTATTTTATTCTTTACTTTTTCAATATTTTCGGATATGCTCATTTCTTTCCTCCATAGTTTTCAGTGAAATTTTTCAATATATTAATTTTTAATGATATCAATATTTTTTTACAATTTTGATTTATTAAAATATTATTCTGTTGCATATTACTCTAATTATATAACATTATTATCTTTTATTCAAAAAAACGTATATATTCAATTATATTTTAAGCACAAACTATAACAATTTGATATAAAATAAACTTTACATAGTCAATATTTTTTTGGCTATTTTAATTCCATCTAATACATCTTCTCCCATTGAACTATATATCCATCTTCCAAAACGACCGCAGGAATAAATATTATTTTTTTCAAGTTTTTCTAAAATTATTCTTGTGCAACTTTCTCTATTTTTGTCAAAAATTATGTAAGAAATAGGAACAAATTTAATATTGTAATCTAAAATATCGTCTTTATCGCTTATCATATTACACTTTTTTAAGGCTTTTAAAGCCTCTTGGAAAAGTTTTTCTTCATCGTATTCTCTGGGAGAATTATCTTTACCGCTTGCTTCCAAATAGCAACGAACATTGTCCCCGGGGTAATATCCTGCTCTGTAATAAATATTATCTTTGTCACTAAGATATGCCCATGAAAAATCTGACAATTTACTTTTTAAAAGACAATTAAAAATAAAAGTGGAAACATTTCTTAATTTTTCGGCATATTGACAAATTGGCAGACCTTCTTGAATATTTTGAGCAAACTCTTTTAAGCCGGCTGTATTTATAATATTTTCATATTTATAAATTTCTCCGTTTTTTGTGACAAGAGTTTTTGTATCTATATCAACCTTTATAACTTCGCTATTTAAAATAATATTTTCTTTGAATTTTTTATGATAAAAATCAAAAAGTTCCCTTGATGAATTAACAGGGTACAAAAAAGTCGCATTATAACCCGTATCAAGTTTTTTTGTTCCCTTATAACCTAAAACTACTTCATCTTTGGAAGGTACGGGAATACTTCCTTTATATAATCCGGGAGTAATCTCTTGAGGACTACATCTGTAATATTTCATAAAGAAAGGATAAAAGAAATCATTGTAAAGGGTTTGTCCAAAATTATGCAAGAAAGCCTCTTTCATATTATCAAAGCTTATGCTTTCTCTCTCCTCTCTTGCCATCATCTCCTTAAAAACTCTGTCCGCTTTATCTTTATCCAATTCACTTAAATGAAATTGTAAGGGATAATTAATCATTTTTTCATAAATATGTGTTTTACATAATCTTTTATAAGTTTTAAGATTTAATACTTTTTCAACAAATGATTTTGCTTCCGATGATTTGTAAAAATGAAAATAGTGTCCGCTATAATCAAAGTAAATATCATTATGTTTATATTGTGTTGAAAGTCCTCCAAGCACATCTTTTTTTTCTAGCAGTAAAAAATCACTTTTAGATTCATAAAGTTCGTTAGCAGCTGCAACACCGCTTATTCCTCCGCCTATTATTATTGTTTTATAAGATTTCACTTTCTCTCCATTTTTACTTTTAAAAGAATTAAACCTAAAATTATAAATAATACAAGCCAAGAAGCCAATAAAATAATCGTTCCTGCTCTATTTATATAGATATTTACTACAGCCGTGATTGCCAAAAAGAGTTGTATTATTGCTATAACTCTTAAAGCTTGCCCTGAATTAAAATTATATTTTTTCTTTAGCCTTAAAACAAAATGATCGGGACTGCCTCTAAAAGGAGATTTTTTCTTCGCTAATCTTATTAAAATCACATAACTTATATCAAAAAGAGGAATAGCGGGTAAAATTAAAGCTGAAGTAAAACCTAATTCATTTTTTGAGCAATAATCTGTCATTATTAAAAGGCAGGCTAAAGTTAAACCAAGAAACATACTTCCCGAATCTCCCAAATATATTTGAGCTGGATATTTATTATATTTAAGAAATCCCAATAAAGCCCCGGATAAACTCAGAGAAAGCACAACCAATTCTAAATTGCCGGTTTTTATATTAATAAATGCAAGACTTAAAGATATCAGTAAGCCTACACAAGAGGCAAATCCGTCCATAATATCAATTATATTCAAAGCATTAATCAGGCTCAAAATCCAAAAGAAAGACAATGCATAGTTAAGGTAAACGGGAAGTGAGGCAAGGTTAATTGCTATTCCGCTTTTTACCGCAATAAAAGAGGCAAGACATTGAAATAAAAATTTATGCCCCGGAGTCATTGCCTTTAAATCATCAAACAGACCTATAATTAAAAGCATTGAGGCAGATAATATAATTCCTGACATTTTACAATCAAAGAAGAAGAAAAAAGAAGATGACATAATAAAAGAAAAATAAATAGCCATACCTCCCAAGTAAGGAACGGAAGATTTTTGTAATTTTAATTTTCCGTCTGGTATATCCATTATTTGATATCTTTTGGCTACATTAATAGCTATTGGTGTACCATAAATAGAAATTAGCAATGCCAAAACAAATGTAATACCCAATAAATAAAAGTTCATTATTTCTCCTTTATCAAATTTTTCACTAACTTCCTTTTCTTGAAAGCCGATTTAATTTTAAATCTATATTTAAAGATATAATATAAAGTTTTTGGATTGACAACAATTAAAATAAATAGCCATAAAAAATCTTTAAATATAATAAATGGTATATTTTTAAAATTTTTTTTAAAAGAAAAATTTTTTATTAAAGTGCTATATCTGTTTAATATAATATGAGACTTAATCTTAGCAGGACGCAAAAGAGAAAGAGGAAGTTTAAGCTTCTTTTTTTTCAGTGTACCGCTTCTATAATGGTACATTATCAGATGAGGCACAAAAACTTGTTTTATTCCTTTAAGATGTGCTCTCCAACCTATATCAAAATCTTCCCAAAATAAAAAAAAATCTTCATCGTAATATTCTCCCGACAATTTTATCTTTTCAAGAGCACTTCTCTTAAATATAGTACAAGCTCCGCAAACAGAAAAAATTTCTTTTTGTTCAAAAGTTAAATTTTCTCTGTTTTGATTGTAATATCTTTCCTTGGGGAAAAGAGAAAGAGAAGCTTCCTGTCCGGCGGAATCAACAATTTTTTTGTCAAATCTTAAAATTAAGGGAGAGAATATTTCCCCGTCATTATTTTTTAATATTTCTAAAAGTTTTTCACAAAAATCGGGAGGAAAAAGAGTATCAGGATTAGCAACAATAATAATATCTCCCTTGCTTTCTTTAATCCCTCTGTTTGAGGCATAAGAGTAACCACTGTTTTTCTTTAATTCAATTACTTTAATATTGTCAAATTTTTGTGCAATCTCTACACTTTTATCTTGAGAATTATTGTCAATAACAATAATCTCAGGTAGAAAACTTTGAGTACTAAGACTTTGTAAACAATTATATAAAAAAAATTCTGAATTATAAGATATAACGATAATTGAAATATTCAATTATATTATTCCTATTTTTTTCCCGCCTTCTTTAAAACCTTTGAGAATAAATTCCAATTCTTCGTCAGTATGTGTTGCCGTAAAAGAAGTTCTAATTAAAGAATCTTCTTGAGGCACTGCAGGAGCAACTACGGGATTGGTAAAAATACCGTAATTTCTAAGGAATTTCCAAAGAGTAAAAGTTTTTTCATCATCTCTTATAAACACCGGAATAATAGGAGTTACGGTATTGCCCGTATGATAACCCATTTCCGTAAGTTTTTTATTCATGTATTCGGTTATTTCCCACAGCCTTTTTCTTCTTTGGGGTTCCTTTTGTATGATTTCCAGTGCTTTGGTAGCCGCACCGAGAGCAGGAGGTGTTATGGAAGCAGAAAAAATTAAACTTCTTGCCTGATGTTTAATAAATTGTATTACAGTTTTATCTCCGGTTACAAAACCGCCGAGAGAAGCAAAAGCTTTAGAAAAAGTTGTCATTATTAAGTCGACTTCGTCCAAAAGACCAAAATGTTCTGCCGTACCTCTTCCGTTTTCTCCCAACACACCAACTCCGTGCGCATCATCAACCATTACACGACAAGAATATTTTTTGCTTAATTTTACTATATTAGGTAAATCGCAAAGATCTCCTTCCATACTAAAAACACCGTCCACAACGATTAATTTTCCTTTATCCTCAGGTATTCTCTTTAACTTATCTTCTAAATCATTCATATCATTATGTTTATATTTAACAACATCGGCAAATGATAATCTTATAGAATCTATAATGGATGCATGAACCATTCTATCCACAATAACGACATCGTTTCTACCCAAAACAGCTGATATTGCCCCTAAATTACTTTGAAAACCAGTTGAGAATGTTAAAGCATCCTCTTTTTTCATAAATTTAGCAATCTTTTCTTCCAGTTCAACATGAGGAGAATATGTCCCGTTTAAAAAACGAGAACCACAAGTAGAGCTTCCGTATTTATTTATGGCATCTATTGCAGCTTTTTTTATTTGAGGGTCATCAAACAATCCCAGATAATTATTTGATCCGACCATAAGTATCTTATCTCCTTTAACCTCAACATAATTCCCGTCAACATCACTAATTTCAGTGAAATAAGGGTATAGTCCCGATGCTTGAACTTCTTTGGCTCTTGTGAAATCAAAACATTTTTTAAATACATCCATTATTTACCTCTCTGATGATTTTCCCTTACAAAAAAAGATGTGTTAAATTTTTGAAAAGTTTTCATTGACCAACCATCTTTAAAAACTATAGTAAATATTAACTCACCAATTATTTGATGACGCCCTTCCAAGGCTTCTTGATTTACTGTAAAAGGAATTTTCAATTCTTTATCTAAGTCAAGAAAAACAAAATTTTTATTTTTCTTTGTTTTATAATCAAGTTCTGAAGCTGTAAAAAAAAATTTTTTTAAAGTAATAGAAGAGTTATTCTCTTCAATTTTTATTAAAAGTTCCGGATGAGAGGAAATTTTATTATCCTCATTTAATAAAGAAAAATTTAATATTAATATAGCATTCTCACCAGCTTGCAATATTTTTTTATTTGTAGAAACTTTTATATTTAAAAAACTATTTTCTTTTTTATCTTCAGCAATACAATTAAAATATGTTAATAATATTAATATAAATATAGATACATTATACTTCATAATTAAAAAAGTTTATACAACAATTAATAAATAAAGTCAATTTTGTGTATGGTTTGCATACATATATTTTACTAAGAGTGTTTTATATAATAAAATATAAAAATGAAACAAAAACAAATTTCTATACCAATAATCTACACAAAATCTCAACTAGATAAAAAAGTAGGATTTTGCCCTTACGAAATAGTAAAAAAAAGTCTGGATGCACGTAAAAAAGGAGCACTCAAATGGATATTTTCTGTGCAAACTCCTCAAAAACCACAAACTTTATCCATAAGAAAAAGAAAGGATAAAAAAAAAGTTTTGATTTTAGGTTCTGGACCTGCAGGAATATTTGCTGCTGATATTTTTTCTCAGGCAGGTTTTAGCGTGATTGTTTTTGAAAAAGGTTGTGATGTTATTAAAAGAAAAAAATTAATAAATGACTTTGAATCTAAAGGAATACTATCTGTAAATGGCAATTATGTTTTTGGAGAGGGAGGAGCAGGAACTTTTTCAGATGGTAAATTAAGCAATAGAACTAAAAGTATAAAAACAGAGAAATCTTATATTTTAAACCGTTTTATTGAGTTTGGTGCTCCAGAAGAGATAAGATACCTAAATCATCCTCATATAGGTAGTAATAAACTACCACAAATAGCTATTAATTTTCGTAATAAATTAAAAAGCAAAGGAGTAACTTTTTTATTTGAAGAAGAAGTAAAAGATATAAAAATAAAGAAAGATAAAGTATTCTCTTTTATAACAAACAAAAACGAGTATATAGGTGATATTTTTTTTATTGCAGGAGGTCACTCCAACTACAACTTATATAGAACACTTATAAACAAAAAAGTTTTATTTAGGATAAAACCCTTGGCTATAGGTGCAAGAGTGGAACATAAACAATCATTGATTAACTTAGCACAATGGGGAAAAGAAGAGATAAAAGGATTAAAGTCCGCAGAATATAGATTAACTTCACAAGCCGGAGAATATAATGTTTTTACCTTTTGTATGTGTCCCGGAGGTCGTATTGTACAATCAACACCTGTACATGGAAAAAGTGTCGTTAATGGCATGAGTAATTATCTAAGAAACGGAAAATTTGCTAATTCTGCAGTGGTCTGTGCTTTTAATCCATTAGACTTTAACTATTCTACTCCCCAAGATATATTAAACTATATTGAAAGTTTAGAAAATAAATATTTCAATCAATTTTCAGGATTCACTCTTCCAGCAATGAATATTAAAGATTTTATCAAAGGAGAAGTCAAATTAAGCAAGAAAGAAAGTTCCTATTTACATGGAATAAAAGAAGCAAATCTTTTTGAACTTTTGCCAAAACAAATAGTGCCTGCTCTACAAAAAGGGTTACTTGATTTTTCAAAAAAAATACAAGGATTTCAAGATGGTCTAATTATGGGTTTGGAAAGTAAAACATCTTCTCCTATTCAAGTTATTAGAGAAAAAGATTATAGCTGTACATACAAAAACCTCTATATTAGCGGAGAAATGTCCGGTTTTGCGGGAGGAATAATAAGCTCTGCGGCAGATGCTATAAAAATTTCTCTTTCAACAATTAACAATAATTAGACTTTTTTTCAACATTTTTTTTAACATATGTTGAAAACCGTTGATAATACATTAAAAGACTAATAAATTAAAAGTTGGGAAGCATGAACAAATTTTATAGAATTTTTTTTAATATAAGGTATCATTTTTTTTATTGCTTTATATGTAGAAGGATGTGGATGTCCTATAGCAATGGCACTTCCATTTTTTTTAGCAATTTTTACTAAAGAAATTATTTGTTTACAACTATAATCAAAATCTACTTTATGGTCTAAAAAGACATCTCTTTGAGCAGAAGGAACACCTTCTTCTCTTGCTATTTTATAGCCAACAGATTTCCCACTCGTTCTAGAATCAATAAAAAAGAATTTATATTTTTTTAATTTTTTTATGACAATACGAGTGGAAAAATAATTTGATGTAAGAAGAGATCCTTCATGATTATTTATCCCCTTAGCAAAAGGAATTGCTCTTTTAGAACGTTTTATAAGTTCTTCTATCTCTTGAGGAGAACTTTTTATTGTAATTGTTATCTTTCTATTGTAATGATTTAAAGCCACTCCTTGAGCCTGCATGGGTAAATGTATCATTGATTCAATATTCTTACTATTTTGAAGCAATGCTATTTCTTTTGCAGCAAATTTACTATCAATTAAAACAGAAAGTGTGATTGGTATGTTTAAAGCATCAAATTCCTTTGCTCCTAAAAGATATGAACCAACATCATCTATAATAAAAGCTACAGAGTTTTGTTTGATAATTTTTCTTTTTTGAGGAATAATTAATTTAGGTTTCTTCTTAGCAATTTTTTTTATTGTTTTGACTTTCTCCGAAATTAAAAGAAAAAAATTGTCTTTATTATTTTTTTGAATTTTATATAATTCCAATCCTTTTTTAGATTCCAATTTTATTATTGCAAGGTTATTTTCCTTACAAAAAACTTTTATCTTTTTCATTAAAGGAAATTTAAGATTTGCTAATGTCTCTATTCTAAAATGCCTTAATCCCTTTTTATCTTTAAAACTACTATAAGGTAAGGAAAAATCGTCAAGTAATAACAAAAAATTCTTTTTATTATAAGTTGGTACTATTTGTTTTTTTTTACTAAATAAAAAAGATGTTTTATTTTTTTTTAAATTCATATAGTCCAAGAAAACAACCGTTGCTATTATTATAAAAAAGAATATTATTAAGAGTAATGTTTTAGATTTTTCCTGTTTATAATTTTTTCTTGTTTTTCTTTTAGTTTTTGTAATTTTACGTTTTTTCATATTACCTTTTTGTTAACCATTTTAAAGGGTCTTGTGCTTTTAAATTACTTCTTATTTCAAAATAAAGACTTTCTCCCACTAAAGATGAAGTACTGCCGGAAATTGCTATAAAATCACCTTTTCTTACAAGTTTTTTATTTTTAACTATTATTTTTTTACAATGACCATAAATTGTGTGTAAATGACGACTATGTTGTAAAACGACAATATTTCCATAACCTTTTTTATATCCTTTAAATATTACTTTTCCATTATAAACGGCTTTTATTTTTGTGTTTTTTTTATTTGGTTTTATTTCTATCCCATTATTAAAAATATAGGTATGAAAACGAGTACTTTGCTTTTTTCCATAACGACTGATTACTTTCCCTTTGATTGGCCAAATAAGTTTCCCTTTAAAATATTGTGAACTCACATTGGAGTTAAGATAAAATTCATCATTATCTTTTAAAAATGATTCCAATGAATCACTTTCTATTTTTAATTCTTTTATATATTTTAAATAATAAGCTTTTTTATTTTGTATTTTTGTAAGAATAACTTTATACTCTTTCTGTTTTTCTTTAAGATGTGCTAAATTTTTTTCCTCATTTTTCTTTAATATTTTTTCACGAGATAAAAGATTTTTTAATGACATTTTTTTTTTGTCTAAAAGAGAAAGATCTCCTTTCATTTCATTTAAAAAATTAGAATTTAATGATACAAGATGGCTTAAATACCAATGATTTTTTAAAAGTTGTTTAATATTTCCCATACTAAAAAATACTCTAAACCAAGCAGGTCCTCTACTTTTTTGAATAATTCTTAACATTGTCTTTATTCTCTCTTTCTTTTTATCTATTTTCTTTTGTAGCAAACCTTTCTCTTTTTCTGTCTTTTTTATATTAGCTGATATTTTTCGTATATTGATAAGATTTTTTTTACTTTTTAGTTTTGCTCTACTTATTTTCATTTCGAGAGAATACATAGAATTTAAAATGGAATCTTGATTTTTTTTTATTTCGTTTATTTCCGAACTTATATTTTTTATATCTTTGTTTAAATCTTTTAATGACTTTTGATCTTTTTTTTCATCCGACAGAATTATTAAATTCAATGAAAGAAAAAGTAATAAAATAAAAAGATTTTTTTTCATTGTTATAAAATATTTCCTTACTCTATTTCATTTAAGATATCTTTAAAAGCTTTTTGCGGGTCTTTTGCCTTTGTGATAGGTCTTCCTATAACCATATAATTTGTTCCTTTACTTATTGCCAAAGAAGGAGTAAAAACTCTCTTTTGATCTCCTTTAGCAGACCAAGAAGGTCGTATCCCAGGAGTTAAAAGAATAATTTCTTTACCAAAATTTTCTCTTAATACAGAGATTTCTTTTGGAGAACAAACAAAATGATTAACTCCACATTTTATACCAATTTCAACAAGTCTTAAAACATTCTCTTTTACAGATTCTTTAACACCAATATTTAAGAGATTTTCTTCGGACATTGAGGTAAGCACGGTAACTCCCGTAATATTTGTGTTTTCCTCTTTTTGTGCTTCTTGCACTGCAGCTTTAATCATCTCTTCTCCGCCATTAAGATGTATGGTAAGAAAACGGGGTTTATATTTTAATGAAGAACGAACAGCTCCAGCAACGGTATTTGGAATATCTTTAAATTTTAAATCTAAAAATAGTTCTTTTTTTCTTTCTTTTAGAAAATAAATTAATTTTTCTCCAAAACTTATATAAGATTGAAGACCTACTTTAAATATTGTAGCACTATCTAATTTCTCAACCAAATCACAAGCTTCTTTTAAACTGTCAAAATCAAGTGCTGTTATTATTCTATCTTTCATGTTTTATCGCTCCTTTTAATTCATTTAAAGAATTAATCTTTAAATCTTTTGTTATCTCTTCTATTTCTTTTAATATTCTAATTGAAGCATTAGGTTCAATCATATTTATTGTTCCTGTTTGTACAGCCGAAGCTCCACATAAAATAAATTCCAAAACATCTTTCCCTGAACTAATTCCCCCTATTCCTATTACAGGAATTTGTACGCATTGTGCAACTTCAAAAACCAACTTTAAAGCCAAAGGTTTTATAGCAGGTCCGGATAATCCAGCAAAGATATTTTTAAATACAGTTTTTTTCTCTTTAAGATTTACTGCCATTCCTAAAAAGGTGTTTACTAAAGAAATAGCATCAGCTCCGCCTTTTTCTGCCATAAGAGCCACCTCTTTAATATCTGCAACATTTGGAGAAAGTTTGGCAATTATGGGTTTTTTGATTTTTTCTTTGATTCTTTTCATCAGTTCATAAGTATGAGCAGAATCTTGGGCAACACACTTCCCGCCTTTATGAACATTTGGGCAAGATATATTTATTTCTAAAAAATCAGCTTGAGGACAATCATCAAAAATTTGAGCAACCTTCAAATATTCCTCATCATCTCCTCCACAAACATTAACAATTGTTGGTACATTACTCTTCTGTTTCAACTTTTTGAGTTTTTCTACCAATCCCATTGCTCCAGGCCCCGCCAGCCCGATTGAATTTAAAAGACCTCCACAGGTTTCTGATATTCTTGGAGGTGGATTACCCTCTCTTGCTTTAAGATAAACACCTTTGGCAACAAAAGCTCCAAGAATATCAAGATCAAAAAAAGGTAAAAATTCTTCACCATAGCCAAATGTACCTGAAGCGGGAATTATTGGATTCTTTAACTTAGTAAAACCTAAATCACAGGTTAAATCCGTCATATTAGCTCCTCTGTATTAAAAATAGGACCGTCATGACAAACCTTCTTATATCCTGTTCTAGTTTGTACAACACAGCTGTGGCACACACCAAATCCACATCCCATAAATGCTTCCAAAGAAAAATAATTTTCTTTTATATGTTTTTCTAATAAAGGTTTTATAGCATTAAACATAGTGTTTGGTCCGCAGGAAAAAGAAAAATCAAAGTGTTCTTTTTCTAAAATATCCTTTAAACTACTTGTTATATAACCTTTTCTTCCTAGACTCCCATCATCTGTATGATAAAATATCTTTTTAAAATCCATTTTATCAAATTCATCTCTCATTAAGAGTTTACTTTTTTTTCTTGCTCCGTATATAAGTGTTGTTTCATTCTGAGAGACAAATTTACGTGCAAAGAAAAAAAGAGGAACAATCCCTATACCTCCAGATAACAAAAGAATTTTTTGTTTTTTTATTTCTTTGAATTTATTACCTAAAGGACCTAATACACAAAGCTTTTCTCCCTCTTTCTTCTCTTGTAACAATTTTGTTCCTTTCCCAACATTCTCAACCATTAAATAAAAACAATCTTTTTTTATATCTAATATTCCTAAAGGTCTTTTTAGCAAAGGATCATTTAAATCATTTGGCGATACCATCACAAAATTTCCCGGCTCTGCTCCAGAAGAAATGTATTTACTTTTGATTTTTAAAATAGTTGTGTCAAGTGTTATAGGTCTTGCTTCAACGATTGTACAGAGCTCTTCTTTCATGTGAAAAATTATCCCATTAATCAAACTTTCTGTAAAGAGTTTTCAAAAATAGGGAGATGTAATTGATTAAATTTTTATTATAAGTTATAATTAATCAAATTTTCTAAAAAAATAGGAGGAAAAATGAAAAAATATTTCATTTGTATTTTAATTTTATTTATGGCAGGTGCTTTTTTAGGAGCAACAGAGGAAGAATTTAATCAAGATGTAAGTCTTATTGATGCAACTTTAGGATTCTCCGAATGGGCAACTCCATTCTCTGTATCTTATGAAAAAGCTATTAATGATAATGTGGGAATCAGCGGTTCAATTTTATACCAACACTGGAGTGATGATTGGGGACTTTTGGGTGATTTTTCATCAACCTTAATTGTTCCTTCAGTAGATGCTTTATATCACTTTAATTCAATTGACGTAAAAAAATTAGACGTTTTTGCAGGTGGAGGAGTAGGTTTTGGTATTTATTCTTATTCTTCAGATTATGATGATATAGATGGTGCAGGTTCAAGTTCTTTATTTATCTCTGCTGTATTGGGAGTAAGATATTATGTATCTGAAAAAATAGCCATTGTTTTAAAAGAAAGATACAATATTATTGGCGACTGGTCAGGATCTTATGCACTTTTAGGTGTAACAATCAAATTATAAAAAAAAACAACTTTTATATTAATAGAGAGCCAAAATTTTGGTTCTCTATTAATTCACTAACAATCAAATTCAATGTACGATAAGGTACTAAATTATTGGCACTACCAAATAAATTAATATTAATTTAGGGAAATAAAGATATTTATTTCCTAAGAAATAATTTTAATACTTTTAAGTCTCCATCTTTTTTAAAATAAAAGGAAAGAAAGATGATGATACCAATCCCATAGGAAAAAGAAGTATTAAAGTATAGATAACATAAAAATTTATTTATTTACATTAAGAAACTTTAATTATCCAATAAATTATTGATTTTGTTAAAAAAAATTTTTATTTATTTTAATTACTCTTATAAATTATAAAGACTGTTTATTTTTATAAAAATCTCTTAACTCAATACTACAGCAAAAAAACTCTTTCTGTTTTGCAATTTTTAATTTAAAAAATTTCTCCTTTTTAAAAAAACTTATAGTATTTGTTGAAACTAAAACAAGTCGTCCTTTATCAATTTTTAATAATGATAAACCACCAATCAACCATACTTTTTCATTTTTATGTTTAAAAAGATATTTTTTTATATCCTCGTAAAGAGTTGATACCTTATCATCAGGAAATAATATAATTTTTTTACTTTTTGTTTTTTTATAATAATTTTTATAAAACAAAATAGCAGCATCCCAATAATCTGAGACATAAATTAATTTATCATTATTTGAAATTCTTTTATTAATCCAAACAACATATTCTCTAGGACTAGTAAGAAAAGGGCTTAAAGGTAATATTTTATAAACTTTTAAAGTAGAGAATATTATAGGAATAATAAGAAAAAAAAGAGTAATAATATTACTATTAATAATCTTTTTCTTAAAAAAACTTATCCCTTCCCAAATCAAATAAGCATATATAAAAATTAGTAATGGTATAAAGTATAGAATTAATCTATAAAAAAAAGGATAAATACCAAGACTAGCTAAAACTAAATGAATAAAAATTGGAAAAAGAGTCAAAAACAATAAACTTTTGTTATTTTTTTTTACACTAATCCATGGATAGATTATGTAAAATAAAATAGCTGCAATAACAATAAAATAACCTTTAAAATCTATAAGAGATAAAGTCATTTTTATCCTTTGAATTACAAAAGACAAATATGCGGAACTTAATATATTCCCCTTAAATAAAGCATGAAAGTTAATCCAATAACGAACCATATATCCTCTTAAAGGATGATTGTGTATAAAGAAAAGATAATATATCAAAAAAGATACTAACCAAGCAGAGATTATTAACATGGAATTTTTTAATAAACTTATATCTTTCCTATATTTATAAAGTAACAAAAGACCTACGGTAAATAAAATAATTACCGATACATTAGAAAACCATATAGAAATACATCCGGTAAGAAGTAAGATTAAACCATTTCTCTTGTTTACTTTCTCTATAAAATTAACACCTGCGAGAAGAATAATTATTGTGATAAAAACATCCGTATAGTATTGTTTTACTTCGGTAGCATAGCGAACAATTTTGATTGTCATAATATATAAAGAACAAGCCATTAAAGATAAAGTTTTATTTTTACTTAATTTAAATGATAATTTATAATATAATGGGATTGATATCAAAAAGCAGACTAAAGGGTATATTCTTAAAGACCAATCAGTATTAGCAAAAATCATGGCAAATATTTTTTCAAAATATAAAAATCCTATA
>PDWI01005213.1_pt1 | contig 16876 bp, 11 predicted proteins | sample 1430891 | NCBI WGS metagenome assembly PDWI01 (sample SAMN01162508, study PRJNA174530) | Oral metagenome, whole genome shotgun sequencing project. | biome: Marine environment; feature: Marine mammal; material: Swab sample of the gingival sulcus; isolation source: swab sample of gingival sulcus...
ATCATCTGGAATAACTCCTCCACCTACTAATAAAATATCTTCTGCATCTTGTTCGTGTAATAATTTTGATATTTTAGGGAAAAGTGTATTGTGAGCTCCTGATAAAATGCTCACTGCTATACAGTCAACGTCCTCTTGAATAGCAGCATTCACTATCTGCTCTGGCGTTTGTCTAAGTCCAGTATAAATAACCTCCATACCAGCATCTCTTAATGCTCTTGCAACAACTTTTGCACCTCTATCATGTCCATCTAAGCCCGGCTTAGCAACTAATACTCTAATTGGTTTCATAACATCCTCCTATAAGTTTACAGATTGCTGATACTCACCGAACACTTCTCTCATTACACCACATATTTCTCCTAATGTAGCATAAGATTTAACGCATTCAATGATTACAGGCATTACATTATCTGTACCTTCACATACTCTTCTTAAATCTTCTAAATTCTTGTTAACTAAATCATTATCACGCTTATTTCTTAAATCAACAAGTTTCTGTCTCTGCATTTCTCCAACTGAAGGATCCACCTTTAATAAATCTTTTGGTGCATTCTCTTCTATTTGGAATTTATTCATACCTACAACAATTCTCTCGCCTGTTTCAACTTCTTTTTGATAATAATATGAAGCATCCATAATTTCCTGCTGAATATATCCATTATCAATAGCTGCTGGTGCTCCACCAAGTGCATCTATCTTATCGATATACTTCATCGCTTTATCCATAATTTCTCTTGTTTTCGCTTCAATATAGTATGAACCTGCAAGTGGATCAACAGTATTTGTTACACCTGATTCATAAGCAACTATTTGCTGTGTTCTAAGTGCCACTCTAACGGAATCTTCCGTTGGAAGAGCAAGCGCCTCATCTTTTGAATTTGTATGAAGTGACTGTGTTCCACCGAGTACAGCAGCAAGTGTTTGAATCGCAACACGCACGATATTATTTTCAGGTTGCTGTGCTGTAAGAGTAGAACCTCCTGTTTGAGTATGGAATTTCAGTGCCATAGACTTTGGATTCTTAGCACCAAATCTTTCTTTCATAATCTTTGCCCATAATGTTCTTGCCGCTCTATATTTAGAAACTTCTTCTAGTAAATCATTATGTGCATTAAAGAAGAATGAAAGTCTAGGAGCAAATGTATCTACATCAAGACCTGCTTTTATTGCAGCCTCAACATATGCAATACCATCTGCTATTGTAAAACCAACTTCTTGAGCTGCAGTAGATCCTGCCTCTCTAATATGATATCCAGAAATACTAATTGTATTCCAAAGTGGAACATATTTTGAACAGTATTCAAAAATATCTGTAATTAGCCTCATAGATGGCTCTGTAGGGAAAATATACGTTCCCCTTGCAATATATTCTTTTAATATATCATTTTGAATTGTACCTCTTAATTTATCTGAACTAACACCCTGCTTTTCTGCCACTGCAATATACATTGCAAGAAGTACAGAAGCTGGTGCATTAATTGTCATAGAAGTACTAACTTTATCAAGTGGAATACCATCAAATAGTATTTCCATATCGGCAAGTGAATCAATCGCAACACCTACCTTACCAACTTCCCCTTCAGAAAGCTCATGATCTGAGTCATAACCTATCTGAGTCGGTAAGTCAAATGCAACCGAAAGTCCACCTGACCCTTGCTCAACTAAGTATTTGTATCTTTTATTAGATTCTTCAGCTGTTGCAAAACCTGCATACATCCTCATTGTCCATAATCTACCACGATACATAGTTGGCTGTACACCACGAGTATAAGGATATGATCCTGGAAAACCAATATCATTATAATCAAAATCCTCAATATCCGCTGGTGTATATAACCTGTTTACTTCATCTCCTGAACCTGTGAAGAATTTCTCATTTCTCTCTGGTCTCTTTTCAAGACCTTTTAATGTCTTTTCATGAAACTTATTAAATCCTTCTTTTACTTCTGAGATTTTATCCTTTTGAAACATCTTGTTCCTCCCATTTACGTCAATTTTAATCTTATGTTTATAATATAACATAAATCATATGAAAAAACACAAAATTAAGCCAAATATAATTGTATACATTCCCCCTTCAATGTATACTACTTCATTGTTCCCTCTTTTAAGAATTTATCATGCCAAGAAAGAGCTTTTCCCATATTATGAGGTTCATGCTTAAATTTACCTTCTTCTGCTTCTCTTAAATATTCATATAATGCCTCTTTATAATCTGGATGTGCACATTTCTCTATAATAAGCTCCGCTCTTTCTTTTGGAGATAAACCTCTAACATCTGCAAGTCCTTGCTCTGTAACAAAAACTTCTACGTCATGTTCTGTATGATCAACATGTGATACAAAAGGCACTACTGATGATATATCGCCATTCTTCGCTGTAGATACAGTAGTAAATATTGAAATATAACCATTTCTAGTAAAATCACCAGAACCACCTATACCATTCATCATTCTTGAACCCATTATATTTGTTGAATTAACATGTCCATATATATCAAATTCTATTGCTGTATTCATCGCTATTACACCAAGTCTTCTAGCAACCTCTGGATGATTTGAAATTTCCATTGGTCTTAATATACAGTGTTTACTATAGAAATCCATTTTTTCATTTAATCTCTTAAGACCTTCTTCAGATGGTGTAAACGATGTACCTGATGCCACTGTTACCTTTCCTGCATCGATTAAATCAAACATAGAATCTTGAATAACTTCTGTATAACAAGTAAGATCTTCAAAATCTGATTCTAAAAGTCCCCCAAGTACCGCATTAGCAACTGAACCAACTCCTGATTGTAAAGGTAATAAATTCTTTGGCATTCTACCTTCTTTTACTTCATTTTCAAAGAACTTAATAATATGCTGAGAAATTTTTCTTGAATTCTCATCAATAGCACCAAGCGGTCTTACATTATCCGGTATATCAGTATATACTATTGCTTTTATTTTATCTGGATCACACTTAATATAAGGCGTTCCTATTCTATCTCCTGATTTTGTTATAGGAATAGGCTCTCTAAAAGGTGGTTTTTTCGTCATATAAATATCATGAACACCTTCTAAGAAAGGTGATTGAACTTTATTAATCTCGACAATTACAATATCTGCTTCATTCACAGCTTGTGGTGATATCCCAACTGATGTAGTAGGTATTATATTTCCTTCTTCAGTAATTGCTATAGCCTCTATTATTGCAACATCAATATGACCAAAGAATCCATATTCTATATACTGAGGGACATGACTTAAATGCATATCCTGATACTTAACTCTACCATCATTTATAGCATCCCTAGAATCTTTATTTGTTTGATATGGAAATCTTCTTTTTAACGCTCCTGATCTTGCAAGAGCACCATCAAGTTCATCTCCAACAGAAGCTCCTGTTATAAGAGTAACCCCTATTTTCTCTCCGTTTTCAACTCTCTTTGCAAGCGCTAGAGGAACTGCTTTTGGATATCCAGACGGTGTAAATCCACTTGTTGCAAGTGTCATACCATCTTTTATAAACATTGATGCTTCTTCTGCTGACATCACTCTATCTTCTAGTTCTTTTCTTCTAATATAATTCATACTTCCTCCTATAAAATTTTTATCATCTTATATTTTTCATGACATAATTTAAGACAAGAAATCAACGATTTCTTAGCAGAACCGTAATATGATTTCTTTAAATCTTCTATTATGATATCTATATCATTAATATTTTTACCAACTACCACTTGTTCAAAAAAACTCTTTGCAAGATTGGTAACTAAAGAGCATTCCGCTTCTTCTATAACATGTGTTTCTTTATTTATTAAAAGACCCACACACATTACTGTATAAAGTTCACTAGCTGTTATTCCATGTGGAAGTCTAGCGTATCCGGAAACAAAAATTTTGTTTTTCATATCATCACCACCTAACCTTAATAATATCATAAAACGATATTATTTTCAATGAAAGCCATTTGAATAAGTTTATATATAAATAGAAATTGAAATTTTTGGAATTCAAAAAATAAAACGGTCATAAGCATTGCCTATCACCGTTTATTACATACTTATATATGAAAGATCATTCCATACTTATATATAATTGGTCATTAAAATTTTAACATATTACTGATTAATTTTCAACTACATAGGCAGTCCGTGTAATATAATTGTGAAAAGTACCATACCCATAAGTGCAAATGGATAAGTTGCTCCATATCCAGCTGCAGGATCATCAGAACCTATTGCATCTACCGCTGCACCAAGACCCGGTGTTGATGTCATCCCACCACATATCGCTCCTGAAAGCATAATCCAATTTATTTTAAATACATATCTTCCTATAAAGAAGCCTACAAGCATTGCTACAAATCCAACTAAGAGACCTACTACTGCAAGTATCGCTCCTGAACTAGCAAGAGAATCAAATACTTTAAATCCATATCTTAAACCAACTATTGCTAAGAAAAACGCAAGAGATAATTTTCTTATTATTCCAAGTATTTTAGAATTCATTCTAAACTTTATAGGTCCAATTTTACCTATATATCCAAGTATTAAAGACCCCACAAGAACTCCTCCTGTAGAGCCCAAGCTAAATTTTTGATCGATTCCTAAAAAACCAAGATTAATCCCTATTTTTCCTATACTATAACCTACTACCATTGCAATGCATAATCCAACTAAATCAAAATCAGATTCCTGTACCTGCTTCTCTCCTTTTAATTTTCTAGCCTCTTCCATTTCTTCTCTAAATATAACTTTTTCCTTTTCAACATCAATATTAAATAGTTTAGGAAAAAAATTAACTGCTATTATAACTATAATAACACCAAATGGATATCCAATTGCATGGCCAACACCTATTCCTGCTTCAGCATTAATGATAAATTCTTCTTTCATTTCAGGTGTTAGCTCTGGATAATCTTTAACACTATAATCATCATGTAACTGATTTAATACTTTTTGCTTTTCTTCATCTGTTAATGATGAATACTTTTCCGTTATATTCTTTGCATGACCATGTGCTGTTTCTGTAGCTGCAGCAAGTCCAGGCGAGCTCGTTAGAGCTCCTGTATAAACTCCAGACACTTCATATGGCGTTGAACCACTCTCAAGAACTTTTGTTGCAAATATTGTCATTCCATAAGTAGTAGCTGCTCCTATTGCAGTTATTACAAATCCTAATATAACAAATTTCGCACCATATTTTTTGAGTACAACCCCAATATCTTTTGATGCTAAAAGCCCTACTGCTGCAACAAATAATATTAAAAATAACAAGAAAAATTCTTTTGAAATGATTCCTGATTTAATAAATTTTTGTGCATATCCATAATATTCACTTCCTTCAGAAAATGAATCAGCATATTTTACAACCGCCCATCCAATAATAAGTCCAGAAAACAATGTCCCCGAAATACCAAAATTAAATTTTCCGAACTTAATTCTTCCAAATAGCATGCCAGTTAAAACAGCTATAAACATAAGTACAAATGGATTCATTATCCATTTAGCAAATGCAAAACTCATAATTCCCCCTTCCATAGTGATACCACAATAAAAAAACGGCAAAAAGTCCCTTCAAAAACTCATTACCGTCCATCATTTACTTTTGATATAAAGGTTGTTTATACCATATAAATAATTGGTTTTATATTTGATTGATAAAATTATATCATATTTGTAATAATTATTCAATATAATATTGTTATTTATTCATGGAAAAGATAATTTATACTGATATAAAATATAAAAAACCCTCTATATCCATTGATATAAAGGGGTTTGTCTTTTTATATTGATAATCACCAAAGAATAATAATGAATAAATTCTCCATTCATTTATTAAAAACTTCTTATTATTTTTCTAGATATCTATGTATAATTTCTGCCATTTCTCCACGCGTCAACTCTTTTTGAGGATATATCATTCCATCCTCTAATAAGAGAATGCCTTCCGATAAAGCCCACATGATAGCTGATTTTGCATAATCAGATACCTCAGTTCCATCTTTAACATTCGATAAATTCATCTCTTTCATATCAGGCACTTCATTTTTCGTCTCATATCGATATATAAATGTTAGTAATTGTTCCATATTTATTATATCCAGTGGAGCAAATTCTGTATCATTATATCCCTTCGCTATTCCTTTTGATATAGCCCAAGACACAGAATCAGAATACCATAGTCCTGATAGTACATCTTCAAATATATTATCAAATACGATTCCTGGCTCTTCTGCTAATCGGTATAATATAGTAACTACCATCGCTCTATTTAACTTTACATCTGGCGCAAAGTTTTCTTCTGAAACCCCTTTTATCAAACCTAAAAACGATAGATGTTCTATAGCTAAAGCATGAGGATCTTTTAAATCCACATCTTCAAATCTAGGTTTTTCTGGTAAAAGGAATGTAAAGTTAATATCTACATTAACGCCTCCTTCTGGCATAACAAAAGAATATGTTCCATCTTCATTCTCTATGATTTCTACCTCATTTCCATCATTATCAAGAACACGAACATTTCGAACACCGTATCCCTCATCAGGATTTAATTTCATCACAACATCTTCACCCGTCTTAGGATTTTCAGAGCTGAACTTTACTCTACCGGTATTATCATTATCTACTACTATCTCTTGTTCTTTTTCTTCTGGTTTCGGTTTTTTTGGTTTTGGTGTTGGAACAATAGGTACATCCTCATAATTAGCACTTATAGTTACATCGTTAATCGGCATAACAAATGTTGTTCGACCATTATCAGCATTCTCAAAAGTCACACCCGGACTATCACTTGTCCAGTTTTTAAATTTCTTTCTAGCGCCTAAATAATCTGCTCCTATGCTCACGACATCCCCAGAATACGCTGTATTTTCAGGATTTGAACTTCCATTAAGGACAGTTACATTATATACACCATTTAGTATAACTTCACTCTCCTTTGATGAAAATGCTGTTGCTACCGCTTTTTTTCGAACAATGTATCTTCCTGATGATAAGTTTGATGCAGCATCTCCTACAGCAATATCAACCCAATTATCAGAACCACTAAGAGTATATTGAAGGACATCCGCTGTATTATTTATTATACTACCATCACTCTCTCCAGGAGTCGTATCTGTATGATTTATACCATCAACAGGAGCTTCAGGTCTAGAATCAACTATTAGATTTTGAGTAGAATTTTTACTCGTCTTATAATCTCCCATTGTAGTAACTGTGATTGTTTTTCCAATATAATCCGTAGCAGAAGTCGTTACAGGATTTATTAGCGTTACCGCTTCACTTCCATCATCTATAGAATAAGTTAGTGTATTATCAAAATTCATTAATTCCTCAGATAAATAATCCACTTCAACAGATGATAGAGGCTTTAATTGATCCAAAGTATAGTATACACCATTCGTCCCAAATGTGCCCGTTCCATCAATTATTCCATTATTAACAATTGTTCCATCATTTGTTATTTGTCCATTATTGGTAAATGTAATTCCAGAATCAATAGTCAATGTTGTTCCTTCTGCTATCATTAATGATTCATCACTTTCAAGCTCATTATTTAAAAGAGCCTGGCTTCCATAGACCTTTCCAATATGTCCAACAATAATAATGCCCTTCCAAGAGTCATCAGAAGCCGGATTATCGCCTTCTTTAATAGAATCTGCTCTAATAATAGCTGAGCCCGAATCCGTTGTGCTAAACTTTCCATTCTCTGCCGTGCTAATATTTTGACATACTATATTTCCACTCGAAATGCTAATATCACCACCAGCACCATCAGAACCAGCAGAGCCTGCTATTCCATTTGAACCGGCCCATCCGTCTGAACCATTTGAACCACTACCCTCAGCATCTCCTCCTTCTCCAGGACCTCCCCCTGACTCAGGGAATCCTCCATCATTTCCACTGCCACCGATGCCAGAAGTAATATTCCCATTTACAGTAATATTTCCACCTGCAACAATAATACTGCCGCCTTGACCGCCATTTCCGCCATCGCCGCCATCACCACCACAGCCACCAGGACCGCCATCACCAGCATCGCCAGACTCTCCGCTTGCATCATAGGTTTCAGCATCACCGCCATCACCACCGAAGCCGCCTTGACCACCGTGCCCACCTTTGCCACCTTGACCACCCGTTCCAGAAAGAATATTTCCATTTACAGTTATATTTCCACCTATAAAGTGAATTAATCCACCCTTTCCACCGGTATTTCCAGAACCACCATCGCCACCATGACCACCTTCGCCGCCCTGACCAGCTAGAGAAGAAGAATCGGAATTCCCACCTCGGCCACCATGACCACCATAAGCACCATTGCCACCAGTTCCACCAGTTCCGCCGTTTCCAGAATGTATATTTCCCGTTATATCTACATCTCCTCCTTCAAAGACGATAGATCCTCCATCTCTTCCTAAGCTTCCATTACCACCACTATGTCCATATTCACCATCTCCACCATCTGTTGGAGAAGCTCCATGATTTCCATCCTCTCCACTTCGCCCATCATGATAACGACCTCCTTCATATCCTTTCCCACCAGATCCAGATACTACATCACCCGTTATATCTATATCTCCGCTTTTAACAACTATAGAAGCTCCTTCTTGATCATCTCCACCATTTTCTCCAACAATTGATCCAGTAATATTTATTGAACCATCATCCGTAGAATCTATAATAGTTAGAGTATGACCCCCAGTTATTTTAATAGCAGGGGTTCCCGCTTTACTTATTAAGGTATTCGCTCCATCGATTTCAATAGTGCAGTTTGAATCCACAATAATAGGAACTTCACCTGCTGCACCACTGCGATCGATACTTATACCACTTAATGTAAGCGTCACATCAGCACGCACTACAATAGTATCATTTGAATCTACATCACCAGATGTAAGTGTCGTATCTGAATTAATAGAAATTTCTTCAGCATATACATAAGACATATCTGGTAAAACAAAAAATATCATCATAACAGCTAATGATATGGATAATAATTGTTTAAAATTAATAGTTTTCATAACGGAATCCTTTCATTTTTTAACGAAGAGAGTATATCTTAAATCTCTTATAACGAACTTAATATTAAGAATTATACAAATTTCTCAATCTATACTATATTATCGGATAATCATAAGCATTCTTTAAGATATGTTATAACCTTCTGTATTAGCAAGATTAAAATATTTCTAATATAAAAAATCCACTATAACTAAAAGTTATAGCAGATTTTATTTTACATTGGTAATCCATGAAGAATGATTGTAAATAAAACCATTCCCATCAGTGCAAATGGATAGGTTGCTCCATATCCTGCTGCTGGATCATCAGAACCGATAGCATCAATCGTCGCACCTAATCCCGGAGTCGATGTCATTCCTCCACATATAGCTCCTGAAAGCATAATCCAGTTGATTTTAAATACATATCTACCCAATAAAAATCCTAAGAACATTGACACAAATCCTACTACAATACCTACTATTGCGAGTATTAAAGCTGAATCTAAAAGCGAATAAATTACTCGATATCCATATTTCAGTCCCACCACTGCTAAGAAAAATGCAAGTGCAATCTGTCTTATTAACTGAAGAACTTTTGAATTCATTCTAAAATTAAGCGGCCCTATCTTTCCTATATATCCTAGAATTAATGAAGCGATAAGCGCTCCTCCTGTCGCTCCTAAACTGAATTTTTGATTCAGTCCTAAGAAACCTAAATCAATACCTACCTTACCAACTAAATAGCCTACTAAAATAGCAAATGAAAATGATATTAAATCAAACTCTGTTTCTTCTATCTGTTTTGGTGGCTTCATTTTCTTTGCTTCCGCTATTTCTCTTGCATAAATTTTCTTTTCTTCCTCTATATCAATTTTAAATATTTTAGGAATAAAATTAACTGCAAGTATTACAATAATAACACCAAATGGATAGCCAACCGCATAACCAAGACCTATTCCAGCTTCCGCACTATCGATAAAAGCATTTTTCATTTCATCTGTTAGACTTGAAACATTTTCTTTTACTTCTATTTGCTCTAATATATCCTTTTTCTGCTTCTCAGATAATGAAGAATAATTATTTGCAAGTCCTTCTGCATGAGCATGAGCAGTTTCTGTTGCTGCTGCCAATCCAGGAGAAGATGTAAGCGCTCCTGTATATACACCTGATACTTCATAAGGTGTTGCATCCGATTCAAGAACATTAGAAACAAATAACGTCATTCCATATGTTGTTGCCGCTCCTACAAAAGTGATAAATATTCCAAGTATTACAAATTTCGTTCCATATTTTTTTAATATAACCCCAATATCCTTTGAAGCAAGTAGTCCAACAGATACTACGAATAGCATTAAAAAGAAAACAAAGAATTGACCTGGAACTATTGGTTTACTTATAAAATTTTGCGTAAAATCATATAATTTATCCCCTTCAACAAATGTTTTCGCATATTTTACAACTAACCATCCAAAAAATAATCCGGTAAAGAGTGTACCAGAAACACCGAAGTTAAACTTCCCAAATTTAACTTTCCCAAAAATCATACCTGTAAATACAGATATAAACATTAGTACAAATGGATTCATTATCCATTCATTAAAACTAAAACTCATTTTTCCGCCTTCCATTTTATTAAAAATGGTATAAAGCCCCTTCAAAAAACATTAATACCTTGCCTAACATGATACGTATTAATCAAAAAAATGCTAACATAAAATCAGCATTTTTTCAATATAATTTTCTTAACAAATTTTTTTAGCAATGTTTTTAGCAACTTCCTTATTTAAAGGATTAGGCAGTATATTATCTACAGATAAGTCTTCCTCTTGTATTGTTTCTGCTATAGCATATGCTGCATTTATTTTCATTTCATCAGTAATATCTCTAACCCTATTATCAAGTGCTCCTCTAAATACTCCTGGAAATGCGAGCACATTATTCACTTGATTAGCAAAATCACTTCTACCTGAGCCAACAATAAATGCTCCTGCTTTTTTAGCAATATCCGGCATAATTTCTGGAATAGGATTTGCCATAGCGAGTACAACCGATTTATCAGCCATTGACTGTACCATCTCTTCTGTAACAACACCAGGTGCTGATACCCCTATAAACACATCTTTATCCTTTATTACATCAGAAAGAGTACCTGTTTCATCATATTTATTCGTTTTTCTAGCAATTTCTACCTGAGCATAATTAAGAGAGTATTTATCTGATATATGAATAGCTCCTTTTCTATTACAAAGAACAATATTATTAACACCTACTTTTAAAAGAAGTTTAGCTATTGCAATCCCAGCAGAACCAGCTCCATTGATAACAATATTTAATTCTTCCATTTTCTTTTTCGTTAATTTTAATGAGTTTATAATCGCAGCAAGCGTTACAATAGCTGTACCATGTTGATCATCATGAAAGACTGGGATATCCAGTTTTTTCTTTAGTTTTTCTTCTATTTCAAAACATTTAGGAGCAGCTATATCTTCTAAATTAATACCCCCAAATCCAGGTGCTATAAGCTCTACTGCTCTTACTACTTCATCAACATCTTTTGTATCAAGACAGATTGGAAAAGCATCTACATCAGCAAATTCTTTAAATAAAACAGCCTTTCCCTCCATCACTGGAAGAGCTGCTTTTGGACCAATATCACCTAGTCCAAGAACAGCAGTACCATTTGTTACAACTGCCACCATATTCGATTTAAAAGTATATTTATATACATCATCCTCATTTTTATGTATTTCTCTACAAGGCTCTGCAACACCAGGTGTATAAGCTATAGAAAGGTCATCTCTCGTCTCTACTTTTATCTTTGAAGTCGTTGAAATCTTTCCTTTATTCTCCTTATGCATTTCAAGTGCTAATTTATTATAATCCATATTACCTCTCATATTTTTTTCTCTCTATTTCATATATATTATTTCCATATGCATCAATAGCAACAACACATGGAAAATCCTCTACATAAAGTTTTCTAATAGCTTCTGCTCCTAAATCTTCATAAGCGATGATCTCAGCAGATTTTATACTATCTGCAATCAGAGCACCTGCTCCACCTATTGCAGCAAAATATACCGCTCTATTTTTCATAGAAGCTATAATATCAGCATTTCTTTTCCCTTTACCAATCATCCCAGAAAGTCCTAAATCAAGTAATGGAATGGTTAAATCATCCATTCTATATGATGTAGTAGGACCACAAGAACCAATCACCTGATTTTCTTTCGCTGGAGCTGGCCCAACATAGTATATCATACTATCTTTTATATCAAAAGGTAGTTCTTCCTTTTTTTCTATTGATTCAATAAGTCTTTTATGTGCAGCATCTCTAGCTGTATAAATATACCCCGTGATAAGCACATTATCCCCAGCATGTAACGATAGTACTTTTTCATTTGTGAAAGGCATTATAATCTTCTTTTTCATAGTACCTCCCTTACATGTCTTGATGCATGACAATTAATATTAACAACTACTGGAAGTCCCGCAATATGCGTTGGATACGTCTCTATATTTACTCCTATTGCTGTTGTTCTTCCTCCTAACCCTTGAGGTCCTATTCCTAAATTATTTACCTTCTCTAATAACTCTTCTTCAAGCTCTCTAATATGATCTAGTTTAGACCCTTCATTGACATCTCTTAAAAGAGACTTTTTAGCAAGTAAAGATGCTTTTTCAACAGTTCCTCCTATCCCCACGCCAACTACTATTGGTGGACAAGGATTAGGCCCTGCAAGAGATACTGTTTCAAGGACAAAATCAATAACACCATCTCTACCATCAGATGGCTTAAGCATCTTCATTCGAGACATATTTTCACTACCAAAACCTTTAGGTGCTATGATAATCTCTACCTTATCCCCTGGTACAATTTGATAATGAATAACACCAGGTGTATTATCCTTTGTATTTACTCTTAAAAGAGGATCTTTTACAACGGATTTCCTTAAATACCCTTTTTCATAACCATTTTTAATACCCAAGTTTATCGCTTCTTCTATATTACCATCAATAAAATGGACATCTTGACCTATATTCATAAAAACAACAGTCATCCCTGTATCTTGACATATCGGCATATTTTTTTCTTCTGCTATTTTAAAATTGGAAACAATATCACTAAGCACTTGCTTTCCAATAGGTGATTCTTCTCTTTCTACAGAAGACTCTAGTTTTTCTTTTATATCAGTAGATAGAAAAACATTAGCCTCTATACACATTTTTTCAATTATTTCACTAATTTTTTTTACAGATACTTCTCTCATAAAACCTCCCTCCTATATCATATTTTATATGAGTATAGATGTCAATAAATGCTTTCTTAAACCTATAAATAAAGGAAAAAAAACAGTCAGGATAACCTGACTGCATCTTAATCTTCTAGTATTCTTTCAATTTCCTTTTCTACAGGATCTTTATCAACACTTTCTTTATTTTCGTTCTTGAGAGATTCTATTATTTCTTTTTCTTTTTTAGCATTTTCTTCTTGAATTTTTTTATCTTCTTCAAGTTTCTCTTTTAACATTGTTCTTCTTTCAACTAAAGCATCATATCCTTCTTCAAGTAATGTTCTAAAGTCCTCTCCATCAATCGTTTCATACTCTAAAAGAGCTTTTGCTATATTATGAAGCTTATCAATATTCTCTCTAAGTAAAGTTTCTGCATCATTATATGCATTATCAACAAGATTTCTAACTTCTCTATCTATTTCAGATGCTACATGCTCAGAATAATTCTGTCTTGATGTCATATCTCTTCCTAAGAATACTTCATCATTTGTATCAAATGCCATAGAAGGAAGATTATCAGAAAACGCATATTTTTCAATCATTGCTCTAGCAATATTAGTAACTCTTTGTAAATCACCACTTGCTCCACTACTGATATCATCTAAGATAATCTTTTCTGCAACACGACCACCAAGACTAATGATAATATCATTATACATTGTCTTTTTAGTCTGGAATTGACCATCATCATCTGGAAGCTGAAGTGTAAATCCACCAGCTCTACCTCTTGGAATTATAGTAACTTGATGAACTGGATCTGTATCAGGAAGTAAGTATGCAAGTAATGCATGTCCTCCTTCATGATAAGCAGTTAAATTCTTTTCTTTATCAGAAACTACCCTAGACTTCTTTTGAACACCAACTAAAATCTTAATTTTAGCCTCTTCAATCGTTTCCATTCGAATCGTTCTTTCTTTTTTTCTACCAGTTAAAAGAGCTGCTTCATTCATTAAATTCTCTAAATCTGCAGGAGTAAATCCTGTTGTTCCTTTTGCTATAACACTTAAATCAACATCATCAGCAAGCGGCTTCTTCTTCGTATGAACTTTTAATATATCTTCTCTCTCACCAACATCTGGTCTACCAATAATAAGCTCTCTATCAAAACGACCTGCTCTTAACAATGCGGGATCTAAAATATCTGGTCTATTAGTAGCTGCCATTACAATAACACCTTCATTAATACTAAAACCATCCATTTCAATAAGGAGCTGATTCAATGTCTGCTCTCTCTCATCATGTCCACCACCAAGTCCAGCTCCACGCTTTCTACCTACAGCATCAATCTCATCTATAAATATAATACATGGAGAATTTTTCTTAGCAGTTTCAAATAAATCCCTAACTCTTGAAGCACCAACTCCAACAAACATCTCAACAAAGTCAGAACCACTCATATTATAAAACGGTACTCCTGCTTCTCCTGCAACAGCTCTTGATAAATAAGTTTTACCAGTCCCTGGAGGCCCTACAAGAAGTATACCAGTAGGTATTCTCGCGCCAATCTCAATAAATTTTCTAGGATTCTTTAAGAAATCTACAACTTCTTCCATCTCTTCTTTTTCTTCAGTAAGACCTGCAACTTCTTTAAATGTTATCTTCTTATGTTCTTCTGGTTTAACAAGTTTTGCTTTTGACTTCCCAAAAGACATTGCTTTACCAGCACCACCTGAATTCTGCATAAACATCATCCATATTACAATGAAAACACCAAATATAAGAATGTATATGAATATATTAAAAAATCCAGAAAACGGTGAAATTGGTTCAAATTCTAATTCAAATGTATCATCATTTTCTATCAAATCATGTGTTAATTTTGATAACTCTTCATTTCTCTTAATTGATCCATACACTTTAAAAGTAGTTCCATCTTTTAAAATTCCATAAATAAATCCATCCTGATTTTCAGATAATTTACTCACTCTTTCATTTTGTATTTCTCTTATTAATCTATCATATGTAAACTTTTCTTGTTCCTGCGTATTAAACCCTCTAAAAGCAAATACAGCAACTGATGTAATTAATAATATAATGATAATATTCTTTATTTTATTATTTTTATTATTCATTCATCCTCCTTGTAAAACATTTTCATTTTAACATATATTTTTTTAGCGAACAATATATTTATAAATATCTAATATTTAATATACTTAAATGATAATTTGTTTTTCGTATCCTTAGTAATCTTGTAGTCATCATTCATTTTGTGTCCAACAACCCATATAATAGTATCATCATCACATAATAAAAGTATTTTATCTCTTTCACTTAAAGGAATCTTCATATTAATGAAATAATCCTTAAGCTTCTTATGTCCATTCATTCCCAGTGGCTTAAATCGATCCCCAGGCAGTCTAGTTCTTACATATAGTTTCCCTTTTATTTTATCCTTATCAATAACTAATGTATTTATATCCCTAAAATCTACATCTTCAGCCATTATAAGCTCTGAATTATTAAAAGTATATGATCCCTCAAATAATGTTTTTTCCAGTTTACATTTTTTATCTTTATAAAATAATAATTTATCATAACTTATTTCAAAGATAATATTTTTTAGTATGATTTTTTTACCATGATGATGATTCTTTATAAGATTAATGATATCAAAAATATTTTTTGAAGAAACTTCTTTTAAATCATCCATATTTTCTATGATTTTTCTTATAACTCTAGAAAGTATAGCATGTTCTAAATGAAGATCCGAAAGCATAATATAATGATCTTTTACTATATTATTATAAATACCTTCTACATACCCTGCAATAAATTTTACATCTTCTATTAAGAGAACATTTGTATCATAAAGAGTATTAATAATATTTTTATTAAAATTTTCTTCTATATATGGTATCAATTCAAGTCTTATCTTATTTCTAGTATAATCAGTTTCAAAATTAGTATGGTCCGTCATAAAAGCAATCTCATTATCCAAAAGATATCCTTCGATATCTTCTCTATTTATATTTAAAATTGGTCTTATAATATTATCCCTTTTATACTTTATGGAAGTTATTCCTTCCAGTCCAGAACCTCTAAATAATCGCATAAACATAGTTTCTATTTGATCATTTTTATTTTGAGCAATACATATTTTATTGGAAGCAGTCTCTTTTAACACCTTATCAAAACACTCATATCTTATTTTCCTGCTACCTTCTTCAAAACTCATTTTATGTTTACGAGAATAGTCAAGAGCATCTATTCTATAAATATATGATTCTACCCCTAATTTTTCACAAATATCTCTAACATAATTCTCATCCCTATCTGCAAGGTCTTTTCTATATAAATGGTTTATATGACAAACTACTATTTCGATATCTAATTCTTCTTTTAAAGAATAAAGAACATATAGCATAGCTATTGAATCAGCTCCACCTGATACACCTAACACTAGTTTGTCTTTTTTATTTATCAAATTATGTTCTTTTATTGTTTCTAACACTTTATCTCTCATAAACACCTACTTCTTCATGCATAGTAAAAAAACGATGTATAAATACACCGCCCTTTTATTGGTGCCGAGGACCGGAATCGAACCGGTACGATCGCAATGATCGCAGGATTTTAAGTCC
>PDWI01005216.1_pt1 | contig 16873 bp, 18 predicted proteins | sample 1430891 | NCBI WGS metagenome assembly PDWI01 (sample SAMN01162508, study PRJNA174530) | Oral metagenome, whole genome shotgun sequencing project. | biome: Marine environment; feature: Marine mammal; material: Swab sample of the gingival sulcus; isolation source: swab sample of gingival sulcus...
AACCGGCACGAGCTATTGCTCACCAGATTTTGAGTCTAGCGCGTCTACCAATTCCGCCACCGCGGCACGAGAGAGCGCTCCAACCAAAAACAGATTTGGCTAAACCTGCCATGCTATTGTACAATAGATTTTAGAGATAATCCATATGAATTTTGCAGATGATCAGTCAAATGGACCGGTGGGCGCTCCAAGTAACAATCAAAATCAGTCGCCAACACCAGTCCCTCAAACCACCGATTCTCAGCAGCAAGCCGCCGCTGGGATTATTCGTGGGCAGATTGATGCTATATATGACCAATCAGAGCACGTTCAGCCTGTCGCTCCAGCTCAGACGCCAAGTCCAGCCCCAGCTCCAGAACCAACGCCACAAACACAACCGACTCAAACCACCGAACAGGCTCAGCCAGCGCCTGAACCGCAACAACCAGCCGGTCACGGCCTAAGGACTGCGCCACCTGAACCCGAACCTGAAATTCAAGAAACCGCCGCTCAAACGGATGTGCCATCGACCATCGCTCACACCGCCGCCGACCATCATCCAAAAGCCGATCCAAAGCAGTGGGATCAGTACCACAGCGCTTGGCAAAAGTACTACCAGATGTACTATGAGCGTTATTATGCCAATCATTTACACAACAAACAGCAAGAATTATCCCAATTTATGGCATCAGGCCAAGCCGCACCAGTCGCCTCAGCTGAGGACGAAACTATTTCGCAAGAAACCGCCATCAAAGAACTACGCGGCAAGATCCAAAATACCGTCAAAAACTCGGCTCAAAAGATCAAAAAATCACGTCATTTTATACCAATAATCGCCGGCCTAGCCGTCATGTTGGTATTTTTGTTCATGCAATACAATCGCATAATCTTCGGCGCTGTGGCTGCTTATACCACGCCGGGTAATATCGACCCGCAAAACATCATCATCGACCCAACCAGCACAGTTGACGTTGGACCAGAACCACGAATGATAATCCCTAAAATTAACATCGATGGTAACGTCAACTATGGTGTCGGAGCTGATCATAAATCACAGATGCGGGCTATGGAAACTGGCATCGCTCACTTCTCAATCCCAGGCGCTAACGCCGTGCCAGGCCAGGTCGGTAACGCCGTGTTCGCTGCTCACTCATCAAACGATGTTTTCGCGGCCGGTGATCAAAATTATAAATTTATCTTTGCCCAAAATGAAAAACTCAACAAGGGTGACGTCATCTATATGAACTATCAGGGTAAGCGCTACACCTATTCGATCACCTCAAAACAAGTAGTCTTGCCAAGCCAGATCGGCAAAGTTCAAATCAAGACCGACAAGCCGATGATAACCCTGGTAAGCTGCGTACCGCTAGGCACAGCTGAAAAGCGCCTGCTGATCTTTGCTGAGCAGATTAGCCCCGACCCTAACAAAGCTAAAGCAGCCAAAAAGGACGTAGCCCAACCATCATCAGAAGCCATCCCAGGCAAGCCAGCGCCCAGCCTAATAGAGAGAATCTTCGGCGCTAATTAGCAGCTTGCATGTGCAGCCGCTTTAATTCGACCAATCCACCGCTACTTTTCAGACCGTAAATATATTTTTCGCTATTGCCAAGCGCGACATCAAAACCAGAGGCACGCATTAGATCATGAGAATTGCTACCGTCGAACTCCTGCATTAGCAGCCAACCATCTTCGGTTATCTGCCAGATATGATAATCATCCAGCCAACCGACGTGCTTGGAACCCTCCATGTCAACCTCTCTTGAAACCGTATGGCGCTCCAGGTCATAGGTCACAAATCCACGCTTGTCACTGGCCAGAATGAACCGCCCGTTACCGCTAACAGAGACGTCGGCTATTGGCCTGCCCAAAACGAAAGACTCCTTGTACTGAATCGCATCGGCAACTAACTCATTGGCCTCTAACGAGCCGCGCCAAAGTCTTACTCGATCGCCAACCTTGAGTATAATTGTGTCTTTATGGAAATAGTGAGATACCTTAATTTCAACTTGATTTTTCTGAGACTCAACATCTGAATAGATAACTACAGGACTAGACCAACCACTACGCCATACTCCAGCCAAATTCTTACCGTCCTTGATACCTCTATAAGATATCGTGTCGGCACCATAAATATCAAAGTCGATTACATTAGATATGACCGGGCTGCTCATGGTTTTGTTTTTAACTGATAGCTTATTAATGTCGCCATTGTCTCTTAAAACATATAGTCCATCGCCATCAGAATTTATAAATTCAACCTGCTTGATATCGATATGAAATAGCCGACTAATATTCACTGGTTTGTCCAAATTACGCCTATCAAATAACAGCCAATCGTTCAGCTGGGATTTATCTTTAGAATAATTACAGCGCACCATAAAATGCTCGGCGTCCCAATCCCATCCGACAACCGACCAATTATAATTCTTGCTTTTTTCCTGGGGTTTACTACAGTGGCGCATCCACTTGTGAGATATCGGTTGCTCAGTCTTTTGCGGCTTCTGGTTAGTCAGATCAACCAAAGTTATGCTTGGTTTACCGTCCAGCTTGATGCCAGTCAGGTACTTGCCTGAGGGCGAAAATTTAACAGATCTTATGTCTTTGATTTTTAGGATCGATTCGACTTTTTTCTCTTTAGGCACTAATCGAGCATAGTTCAGCCACGTCACTTTGCCGGGCTTGATCTCCAATTCCTTACGCCAATCGCTATAACCAGGTTTTTTGATCGTAAAACTGTGGACGCCAGGAGATATCACTTTTTTCGTGGCGGTGTTTTCAAATTTTGCACCATCAATCGACACCATAGCACCGCTAGGGGACGAGTGAAACTGTACCAGACCGGCCTGCTCGATCTCTCTGGTCTCTAGGTTAAACTGATAACCAATTACCGTAAAGCTCAAGAAAGCCAACAAAGTCAGCGTGCTCAAGGTCATAACAAAGTAAACCAATACACGATGGATTAGTTCTTTCTTGCGTTGTTTTCTGCTATACATACCAGCGTAAATTATACCATAAAATAGGGCTTGCAAAAACCGTAGGCAATTTAGTACTATAGATAATAGTAAATGCGGGTAACAACAAGGGGTATAAGTATATTGTGAAAAAAGATTATGTAGTCATAAACAACCGAGCATATGACCAATTAACTGGTTTACCGGTGGATGATTACCATCCAGAAGTTAAAGCTCATGAAGCCAAAAACGATCAGTCCGAGCCAGCTGTTCAGCGTGGCCACTCAGTTCATGCTGTTCATAGATCCAGGCTCCAACGCTCATCGACCCTAAACCGTCGTCACGTGGCTCGCCCCAAAGCTTATAGTTCAAGGCCCGTATCAACCGATAAAATTAAAAAAGCTGAAACCATCCAGAAGCATCAACAAGTAGCTAAGTTCTCCGCCCCACAAAAAGTAGTAGAACAAGAAAAATCAGTTGATCGACCAGCCGAAAAGCACCCAGTAGTCCACCGCGCTGGAGCTCGACAGATGGATATCAGCAGCCCGCAGCACAAACGAGCTAAGGTTTATCAAGCTAAAGGCCTAGATCACCGACCTCAGGTCAAAAAACAGCTAAAACCAGCTAGCCAGATCAAGAACCAAGCCATCGAAGAAGCGTTAGAAAAAGAGGTCAAGGCACCAAAAGTCCGTCGCCAGAAAAAACCAAAGAGTAGTTTCGGTCGTTGGCTGAGCATGGCCTCAGCTGGCCTAGCAATTATGATGCTAGGTAGCTACTTAGCATACCTAAGCATGCCAAACATTTCGATTCGCATGGCGGCCGTCCAGTCTGGTATCGATGCCAAATATCCAGGTTATCAGCCAACTGGATACAACATCCGTGGACCAATTGCCTTCAAGCAGGGTGAGGTTAGCATCAAGTTTGCTTATGCTGACGGCGATAAACATTTTACTTTGACTCAAAAGAAAAGCAACTGGGACCCATCAGCTCTGAGAGAAAACTTGGAGCTTTCTGGAGCTATCCCTACGACCACCATGGTTGACGGATTGACAATCTACACCAGCGACGACAACAACGCCGCTTGGGTCAACGGCGGTATACTCTACACGCTAGACGGTAACGCACCACTATCTGGCGAGCAAATTCGCCGTATCGCCACCAGCATGTAGTAACCTGCTCGTGCTTGCAGCTAGGCCAAAAGCGGTGATAATATTTAGTTTATACTATATAAAATTAGGAGAATTATTATGGAAAATTATGAATCGCTACGCCTACCAGACCAGGCTGAAGCAGAGCTAGAGCTAGCAGAAGAAAGTAAACCCAACCACGAGCTATCACCGTTAGACGGAACCAATGTTTTGACACAAGAGGCTATATTGAGAAGCTACGACGCACCAACAGAGTCAACCGAATCCTAAATAGTCCTTATGCGCCCGGTTTAGACTGACGCACAAAAAACATATAACCTATAGGGAGGTGTGACAATGGACAAATATCCACCGACATCAGAGACTCCATCCTCTGAAACAAATCAATTTTCAACCACAATCGATGGCTACATTTCCGATACTAGACCACCGCTAGATACCAAAACTGTCTTAGAGGGCGTTGATGAAGCTGATACTGCAGAGAAACGCTTAGCCGCCCTAGCAGATTCACTGTCTATGCTAGATGACGTCACGGAGGAGCACTTAAAAGAAATTCGCCAAGCCAAATTAGACGATCTGGCCTGTAGTTTTATTAAAAATCTAGTGTTTGGACTAAAAGAATCAATCGAAAAGGAAGCACACGATCCAGAGGGCAGGCATCAATACAGTCTTTTCCTAAAACCCGAAAAATTAGACCTAAGTCTGATGGAACATAGGCGCTTGGAAAGCGAATCGCAAGAAATCAAAAACGTGTCTGTAGCAGACATAGATAAAATGTTTTTCTACATGGAAGACGGATACCCGGGTCACAAAAAGCAGATCGATGTAGCAGCAGAGCTGATAGAGTCAACCTTAGACAAGTATAAAGACCTGCTGCCTCCAGGAGTAAGTATCGAGCTAACCAAAATAAAATCTGAGGTGGTCAGAGATAACCCAGATGAATTTACTTGGGAACCTTATTTGTTAGATTCTCTTCCTCGTGATGCATATGTAATCCTCAAAATCACCGCCAGCATAGGCTAGATTGCTAAGCTAGTATAAAGTACAATAGAGCTTATGGAGGAATGGAAGAGAGTGGAGACACCAAAAATACAGCAATTAGACAATCAAAACAAGATGGAGCTGATAGAGCAAGAGCCAAGCAACAACGGGCTTGATGCTTTAGCAGATGCAGCCCTAAGAGCCTATCAGCTAAATGCCATGCGCGACGAAGGCCTGAAAAAAATAAGCGATGAAGTTTTGCCATCAATAGAGTCATTAAGAGCAAAATCTGAACTACTAAGGTGGACGTTCTTTAGAATGATTGACTGGGACAGAAGGCTGGAAGCGGGCGACCCCAACGATGATGTCTGTGGAGTTCTAACAAACATGTTCGGAGACCTAAGAGATAATTTTCGGCGCTTCGAAGAGGACTTTAGAAATCAGAACTTTGGAGAACCCGATTCTGCTGAATCAACCCTAGAGCTAGCACGCAAGGGCGCCACGGCTCGCATGGCAATAATGTTTGAAGACGACAGAAGAATGCTAAAGAACAGGGGTAGCGCAAAAAACTTGAACTATGCTGGATCTCGTGGAATATCGATTATGCTAGGCAACAAGGCCGCCCCAGGCAGCGAATCAACTCCGCTTCGAGACCAGGCCGAAACGGTAGTAAAAGTTTTTGAGCCGATACTAAAAGACGATAGGGTCAAAGATCTACTTGAGGGCTTTAACATAACACTTATGCCCGGCACTATCGCAGATCTAGGGGAAGATATAGCCAACAACATATCCTCCAAGAGCCGACACGACGTAGAGATACTGATATTGTCAATCACCAATAAACCAATTGAGCTAGCCCAGTAGCCCAAGGCTTAATCATCCAACATACACTAGCTACCACCAAAAGCACTTATGCTTGCTGCGAGTATTTGGCGATGATATCATTAACTCTACTATAGATAATGTCGGGAGAATTACATGAATAACTATGAGCTACCGCCTCTGCCAGGTCAAGCCGAGATGGAATCAGCATCATCAGTAAAGAGAAGGGGGAATCACGAACTGCCACCGCTAGATGAAGCGGCTACTGACACCGCACCAGTTGCTGATGCTAACATCGATCTAGAAGGAGCTACTGACGATACTTTTATCGAAGAATATTTAGCTGCTCTGGAAAACTCCGAGGCTAAGGTTAGCGAGATTGCGGCAAAGCGATCAGGCGAGATTTATCGGGCTAAATTAGACGAAATGGCATGTCAAGTTATTGCGACTTTAATGTCCGGCTTAAAAGACTCGGTCAAACGAAATCAATACTGTGAGGATGAGTATCAGTATAGCCTCTTGTTAAAACCCAGACTATTAGACTTAGACTCAATAGAATGGCAACGATGGGGAGAGGCGCTAGAAGATGTGGACTACCTAGATGATGTTGGTGTTTTGGATCTAGAAGACGTGTATATGCACCACCACAAAGACATACTTCCCGATGAAGTCGATCAACTAGTTAACTTCACTAAAAGCACAGTAGAATCAGCCATCAATCTATATGCAACCCTGATACCACCCGAAGTGAGTATTGAGTCGACTAAGATTAATGCCGAACTACTCAGAGATAATCCCAAAAAGTCCGATTCACCCGATCAGCCATTATATGATTTCCCCCGCGACTCACACATAATTCTAAAGATCACAGCCAGCATAGGTTAGATCACCGAGCTAGCAAATTAACCCGCGGCTAAGATTTAACGATCACAGCAGCCCTCATGCTTGCTGATGGATGTTAACGATGATATTATCGTTCTACTAATTAAACGGTCAGGAGGCTCAAATGGACAAAAGAGGAATATTCATTGAACATGACAGCAGTATGGACCGGCCTTTGACCAGCGGCTACGACTCTTGGCTAGGGATGGCGGAGGAAACTAGGCCAGACACCGCCGCAGACAAACTATCACTGTCGGTCGCAGAGGGACTATTAAAAGACGCGTTGTACGATCGCTCCCAAGAAGTAGGCCAAGCAAAGTTAGACGAGAAAGCTTGTAATATTATCCTAGACCTGATCAGGGGCCTGAATCAGAGCCTAGAACAAGCGTCCTCGACCCAACACAAGACCCAGTCTACGATGATATTCAAACCCAAAGCGCTGATTTTGGACGAAAGTGCGTACCGAGAAAATAATCCAGAAACGACACTGCTGGGCATATCAGACCTAGAGGACATTCGCCTAAATTGGCATAACGAAAGAGGCTATCTAATTCTTCTACTATCAGAGGCAATAAATTCAGCCAAGAAAAGATACGAAGACATTATACCCAGCGGCGTAACTATTGAGCCGATCTGGGTAAGTGCAGAGGACTTTAGCAATCATCCAGAAAAGTACACGCACGCCACCTGGCAAGCTGATTACTTAGACAATGATTCAGATGACGTAATCCTAGAAGTAGTAGCTAGCCTGGAATAGACCGCAGTCTTCGCCCACTCAAACCCCTCGTGCTTGCGAGGGGGTTTGTATGATGGTATCGTGAAAGTATATTAAAGGGGAAGGAAAATGACAGGCGAAGAAAAAATTCCTAGCTACCGATCGGATCACAATCTTGAGGTTGTGCCTATGTATGGTGCCACTGAGGCTATATGGCTACTAAAAGAATCTATCAAAGACAATGACCTGGAAATAGGCGAGCATGAGACCAAGAAGATAGTCTTCGAACTATTGATCGACATGCTTGGCGAACTCGATAGGATAGAACAAAGCCCACTCACCGAAACCGAGCAGCCCCGAGTCGATCTGGCTATCATAGATCAAGAAATCGCAAGCACATTGCCCTCAGGCCAAAATCCGACGTCAAGCTGCTGGCAAACGGTTACCCTAGAAGATATATTTTCAGAAACATACCTAGAAACATATAGAGAGCACTCCCGCCCCGATTCTACGCCACTGACCCTGCTGGAGATTTATTTCGAAAGCACTATCTCTAAACTAAGAGATTATTGTGTCTTGGACTTCGACGTAAGCTCAATAGATCTGGACGACTTAACAGACTCATCAAGCGACAATACCGACCAGACAAAAGTCGCCCTAATTATATCCGCCAGCGCACCCACAAAAAACTAGCCATCAGCCTCCCGCATCGCGCACCGAACTAACTATCCATACACCAAACCCCTCCTGCTTGATAGGCGCTTGTGATAGTTATATGATGAAAATATGACTAAGGAGAAAAGTCAAAATGAGTGAATATGGCAATAATACCGCTGGCAATATGCCAGACTATCTAGCGACAACCGCCCGCAGACTGTCTCGTGCCGCCGAAAGACTAGCGACAGCTGCTAACTTCCTGGGCTACGACCTTGAAGAGATGGTTGAAAATAGCAGAGACCCAGAGACTAGAACAGCTACCGAATCCATCGCTACAGCCGCAAAGACAATTAGAGAACAATCCATGCGAAGGGAAAACCTAGCAAAGCAAGAATTAGCCCTGGGCGCAGTAAAAGAAATTGCCGCAGATATATTAGAAAGGTTTGCCAGGCTACGTAACGCCCAAGCCAAGGACCCTGGTTCTCTAGCCATGATAGTGCCCCGTCACCTCATGACGCAAATCGATCATGAGCTTGATTATCCTACTGATAACATATTGTTTTGGAAAAACATACTTACAACCGCTCCGCATGAAACCATGATTAAAATTGTGACTCAAACTTACATCCATCCCAATACAGACAGATCAAAATATAGCAACTATCAAGCATCTATTGAAAATATATTGACCTCGACCATAAACGACCCGGCTCTGGGCATAAACAACACGATAGATACCTATACTCAGAGAATAGGTATCAAGGATTTAGAAATAAATGATTTAGATAGAAAGAATCTACTAAAAACCTATGGTCAGGCAGATTTTATATCTATAGTCGGTGTTAGATCACGCCGGGAGTCCTGCGAAAGCCCTTGAGCTACTTATGCTTGCGAGGGCTTTGGGACGATAGTATTATGAGGTTATAGATTAGACAAGGAGTGAATATGGGAGTATCTGAAGCACAACAACCCGATCAAAAGAGCGGCATTATTGATATTAGGCCAGAAGAGCCAGGCGGCATCGGTAGTATAGGCAATACCGCCCTAGTAGCTATGAACATTGAGTATGGGATGAACCAGCTAATAGAGCAGTCACTGCCAGAGCTAAGGGAGTTAAGAGCAGAGTCCGAGCGATTATCAGCTTCCTTTTATTATTTAGCACCCAGCCATTACCCCGAAAAGCCCCATGACGTTACGTGCTCTTTGTTTAGTAAGGCTTTCAAAATAATCGGTGAGGATATTAGCTCAGCTATTCAAATAATATCAGGACGCAACTTTAACCGATTTTCTGCCGAAACATTGTGCAATGGCGGAGCGGCTCATACGATAATAGCACCAGACTCAGATAAGCAATGGCTCAGAGGTATCAAGAGGCCGGGCCGAGACTACATGGGACCATATGGTTTATCTGAAGTCTTAGGGGAAGAGCTGGCTGAACAAGTTGAATCAGGCGCCCTAGACAGAGAAGCTGCAGTCAGAGGGCAAATTGAACAGGTGCTATCACATGATGAAGTAAGCAGCTTGTTTGATAATTTCAGAGTGATTCTAGAAAAGAAAACCGTACCAAAGCCAGCAGATAGAGCCAGCAAGCTCACACCAAGCAATGCCGAAAAAGAAATTGAATTAATGATAATGACCGTAGAGACCAAGCCTACAAACCGCTAATGCTTGCGAGTGCTTTGGGACGATAGTATTATGAGGTTATAAATTAGACAAGGAGTGAATATGGGAATATCTGAAGCACAACAATCCGATCAAAAAAGCATTATCGACTATATACCGGCTAAACCGCGTGAGCTTGGCCCCCTAGGAAGCCTGGCGCTGAGAGTTGTGGAGCTTCAGGGCAAGCTAAAGGCGGTGGAAACTCGAGTCGACACCATACTCGGGTCGTTAATAGACGCAGCTGAGGAGCTGGAATATTACTTTGAATGGTATAATCAAGAGCTAGAAGAAAGTTCAGAGGCTCCTTGCGCAGCAATCTCACATTTACTAAGCGAGGGTTTTGGCTACATAAGAGAGGATCTTGTTTCTACTACTTTTTATGTTGATGAAAGACGGTTCGGATTGGAAGGTAGGGGGCTAGAATCATTAAAAAAGGGGGCTGTAGCCCGCGCAGCTATAGTATCAGACTCAAATGGACAATCCTTGAGTAGTTATGACGGTGTTGCAGATCGTAGTTACATAGGAGCATATAAATTATCCAGTATACTGGGTGATGAGTTAGCTAGCCAGTTTGAGTCAGCCAAAATAGACGATCAAGGCGAAGCGATCGCGAAACAATTCGATCATATATTGAATGATGACTTGTTAAATGATGATGAGGAAAGAATAGATCTTTTAAAGGGGTTTAAAATAACCGTTGAACCAGGGTACATATCAGATCTGGGAGGTATGGTTAACGATCGTATATCAGTAGACCCCACTATAGAGACTGAGGCCCTAATACTATCTATCCAAACCCGATGATATTCAATGGCGAGTCATAAACTGGGCTGATTATAAAGTGATATTAGTGCTATAATTACTCCATGAATCATCCCATACGTACTCGTTTTGCGCCTAGTCCGACTGGTTATATCCACGTCGGCAATGTTCGGGCGGCGCTTTTTCCATGGCTAGTTGCCAAAAAATCAGGTGGCAAATTTATCCTGCGCATCGAAGACACCGACCAGGCTCGATTTGTTGAGGGTGCGACCGATTTGATACTCGATACTCTGGAATGGCTGGGGCTTGATTGGGACGAAGGGCCAGTAAAGGGCGGCAATTTCGGTCCGTATTTTCAGACCGAGCGGCGCGATACTTATAAAAAGTGGGCTCAAAAATTAATCGACAAAGGCTTAGCCTATGCTGACCCGTACACGCCAGAGCAGGTTCAGGGTTTTCGCGAAGAGGCTAGGGCTCATAAAAAACCGTTTTTGTACCGTGATTATCGTCCAGAAAATCCGCCACAGTGGGACGGCTCGCAGCCACTGCGTTTTAAAGTCACCAATCCTAAACGCTACACTTGGCAAGATCCTGTCATGGGCGAACTGAGTGCTGGAGAAGAAGTGTTAGATGATTTTATACTTATCAAGTCCGATGGTTTGCCGACTTACAATTTCGCCCATATCATCGACGATTACGAGATGAAAGTGACGCACGTCATCCGCGGCCTAGAATACATCAGCAGCATCCCACGCTACCTCAGTTTATACGAAGCACTAGAAATCGAGCCGCCAGTCTTGGCCTGCCTGCCGCACATCATGGCACCAAACGGCAAAAAGAAACTCGGCAAACGTGACGGCGCTAAAAGCGTCAACGAATACCGCACCGACGGCATCTTGCCCGAGGCTATGCTCAATTTCCTAGCTAGCATGGGCTGGAACGACGGCACCGAGCAAGAGATTTTCAGCCGCGATGAATTGATCGAAAAATTCTCACTCGACCGAGTTCAGCGCTCGGGCGCTCGCTTTGACGAACAGCGCTTGTTGTGGATGAACGGCCAATGGATTCGCCGCCTCAGCCTCGACGACCTTTATGAGAGAGCCGCTAAATATTGGCCAAAACAATCAGCCAATAGCGACGAAAACTACAAGCGAAACGTCCTAGCCTTGATCCAAGATCGACTAAAGACTCTAGCCGAAATCCCGATGATGACCCGCTATTTCTTCGCCGAACCAGAAGTCGATATGGAGCTAATCACCGGTAACAAACAGCTCAAAAAGTTATCTGACGATCAACGCCAAGAGCTGATAAAAACCGCCCACCAGGAGCTATCCAAAATAGACGATTGGACAGCCGACAACATCCAGACCGTACTCAACCAACTGCTAGAGATAACCGGCCAAAAACCCGGCGTACTATTTAGCCTGATCCGAATCGTCACCACCTGGGCGCCATTTAGCCCACAGCTCAACGACACGTTAGCACTGCTGGGAAAAGCTCGTATTCTAGGTCGCATAGAAAAATGCTTATGATATAATAAGCATATGCGAAAACCTAAGAAACTCAAGCTAAGTAACAGATCAAAATCAACTAACTGGTTCTACCAGCATCTATTTACAATACTGCTGATAGTCGGCGCCGCGATCGTTGCTGGTGTTTTTGTATTTTATATCAGTTCTATCAAGCTGCCTGGCAACACTATCAACTTAGTTACTATCAAAAAACCAGCTGAAAAATATTATTCAATTCTAAACGGTGAGCGAGTCACCAACGAGGCCGCCAAAACCGCGCCAGTCACGGCTGTAATGATCGAGAATTCGCCCGAGGCTCGACCGCAGTCCGGTCTGAAAAAAGCCGGCGTAGTCTATGAGGCAGTAGCCGAAGCTGGTATCACCAGATTTATGGCATTTTACCAAGGAGAAAAGCCAAAACTGCTCGGTCCGGTTCGTAGCCTGAGAATGCATTTCATGAGCTGGGGGGCGCCATACCAGGCAGGAATAGCCCATGTTGGCGGCAGCCGCAACGCCCTAAACACCGTTCGTAGCGGCAACTACCGCGACCTGGATCAGTTCTTTAATTCTGGCTATTATTGGCGCTCCAACGACCGCTATGCGCCGCACAACATGTATACTTCAGGTGAAAAACTCGACCAATTAAATAAATCTAAAAAATACACCAAATCAGAGTTCGAGAGCTTCAAACGAAAAGACGGCAAACCAGTCGCCAAACCAAACGCCAAATCAATTAAAATTAATTTTAGCGGGCCATTGTTTAATACTAGCTACAATTACGACGCCAAATCCAACACCTACATTCGCTCTCTGGCTGGCGCCGCCCATAAAGATCGTGAATTAGGTCAAATCACTCCATATGTAGTTGTCGCCTTAGAAGTTAGAGCCACCGCTCGGCCAGGTGCTCCTCGATTTCAAGATCTAGTTACCACCGGTCAGGGCAAAGCCTATATATTCCAAGACGGCACCGTTATAAAAGCCACCTGGAAAAAGAGTAGCCTAAATGACGCCTTACGATTAGTCGACAGCAAAGGACAAGACATAGAGCTAAATCGTGGTCAAACCTGGATTAGCGCTATCACTCCTGGGCGGGGGAGTGTCACGTGGCAATAGCCGCCAACGCACCACGGATTAGCGATTACCGACGAGATTATGGCCGGAAACTAATAATTGCCGGCGTAGTCGCTCAGTTGATACCTAGTTTAGCAGCGGTTGGCGCAATAGTCATACCCGATCAATCAAAGTTAACTGATCTTTCAACCTGGCTCATAGCTGGCGTGGTTTTCTTAACTGCATCAATCGTCTATATAGTGTTAGTTTTAACACTTCGCAAACCACTGTTTGATTTGCTATCAGCCCTAGCCAATAAATCGGGCGAAACGACCGATATAAAGCCGCCAAACCCAAACCTGGACCGATATAAAAACACCGGCATAAAGACCGCCTTACAGTTAATTTATGACTCCGGCACCGAAGTTGATGCTCAAGACCCGGACGAAGAAAATCCGGCAGACAACAGCCCGCTCACGATCGGGCTAAATCACACCAGCTGTGGAATAGTGGTTTTCGATAGCAATAAGCAAATTGTCAGCGCCAATCAGTCGGCACCAATAGCTAAAGACGTCAAGGGCAATAGCTACCTGGCGTTGGATTTTTTAGGAGAACAGAATATATTTGATTGGCTAAAGGAGATCGAAGAAAGCTCAATTAACGCCGAGAGGCGTTGGAGCAGAATCTCAACCGACCCAGAAGTTATCAATAAACAGCGAATTTACGATGTCATCGCCTCATATGAAAAGGGAGCTGCCGGCGAAACTGTAGTGGTGTTGATCGATCGTTCGGAGTGGTACATACCAGAGGAAGAAGACCTAAACTTTATCGCTTTCGCCGCCCATGAGCTGCGCGGACCAATCACTGTCATTAGAGGCTATCTAGACGTGCTAGAGCAAGAGCTGAGTGGCCGACTATCAGGAGATGAGCCAGAACTGATAAAGAGGCTAGTCGTATCATCAAATCGCCTGTCTAGCTATGTCGGCAACATATTAAACGTTGCTAAATTTGATCGACACCACCTTAAAGTCCACCTAGTCGAAGATTCAGTTTGGGAGATCTACAATTCTATAGCCGACGACATGCAGCTTCGGGCATCGTCTCAACAGAGAATGCTCAATATCGATCTGCCAAAAGATCTGCCTACGGTAGCAGCTGATCGTGGCAGCATCCAAGAAGTTATCGGTAACTTAGTGGATAACGCCATAAAATACAGCTTCGAGGGGGGAGTGATCAACGTTAAAGCGGAAGTAAAGGGTGAATTCGTAGAAATATCAGTAGCCGATAATGGCGTCGGCATGCCGGCTAGTGTAGTCAAAAACCTATTCCACAAATTCTATCGCTCACACCGCAGCAAGGAGGCGGTGGCTGGTACTGGCATCGGATTATACCTCTGTAAGGCTTTTGTCGAATCGCACGGCGGCTCGATCTCAGCTCGTAGTAAAGAAAACGAAGGCTCGGTATTTTCATTCACTCTGCCAATTTATGAGACTGTTAAAGACAAATTATTAGAAGACGGCCAATTAAATAGCAGCTTGATTCGTCAGGGAAGCGGCTGGATTAAAAACCATGCGATGTATAGGGATTAGGAGGTAAAAATGGCTATAAAAACCATATTATGCGTAGAAGATGATCGATTTATCGGCGAAATGTATGTCAGAAGCCTCAAAAAAGCCGGCTATGACGTCACCTGGGTAGTCGACGGCAACGATGGGCTAGTTACTGCTCGCAATCAAAAGTTTGACCTAATAATTCTCGATTTAATGCTGCCAGAGCAGAGAGGCGACCAAATACTTGAAAACCTGCGCAACGACAAGGTAGATAACGTGCCTGATAGTAAAATTTTAGTGATGACCAACTTTGAACAAGACGACAAAGCCAAATCACTAGTCGAGAGCCATGTTGACGGCTACCTAATCAAAGCCGACGTCACCCCCCGGAAACTACTGGAAGTCATCGAACAGTTGTCATAAGCAAATAGTCATAAACTTGACAATTGATGCATAAACTTATACTATCTGATCAGTATAAGTAATCGGGAGAACAACTATATGGCAAATCTAGACCACTTATTATCTAACCAATACCGTGACAGCAAGTTAGTTCTGCCCGACCCAAAAGACCAAGCAAGCTTGATAACAAAAGTTTATTCCAATCTGGGCATACTTAGTCCAGCGGCGGCAGAGCGCGCACCAGAAGAGCTGACTACAGAGATAGAAGAATTATATGAGAGAAATCCAGCCAGGCCACTTGAACCGTTTTTAGCTATAAACCTTGGCCAAGTAGCTCACCTTAGACTGTTGGTTGAAGACTTCAACCAAGTCTATTCCGGCAAAAGGCCGTCTCTATTTTGCAGTTGGAAGTTTTGGAACCAATATGATCTAAAAAACATAAACCGACGCTGTCCAAACGGCGGCAAGGTAGAAAACAGCATACGCGGCCATCACTTGGTAGTCGCCAACAATCAACATGAACCAGGACTATTCGTTGACGAGAGTTATAGAGGTCCGCAAATATTCGAGAGTGTACGCGAAAAGAGAAGGACGGATACCCTGTTAAATGTAGTCGATTGGATATGCATCGAGGCAATGCGTCGTGAATCGGGGCTAGATTCGTTGGATACCGACTCCGCCACTATGTTTCCTCAGTTAGATTCAAAGCTCAGCGAGACAGGATATAGAAGTGTAGTTGGCACAGCCACATCAAGATTTAACTCTGTAAATTTAGTTGGAGCAGAAGACAGTTACTCGTCAAACATTGGAGTTCGCCGCTCGTTGGGGTCTAAGAAGTAGATATTGCGCAGAGTCATAAAATTTTAGATATAATAAGGAGGATGACCACATGGTAAACCTAGAGCATCTATTAGCCAAAGAATATCGCACGAGTGAGCTAATCCTACCCGACCCACAGGATCAAGCTGACCTCATAACTACCGTCTACTCTGAGCTTGGAATACTCAGTCCAGCCGCAGCCGAAAAGGCACCAGAAGAACTGAAGCCTGAGATCGAAAAACTATACGAAGAGCATCCGGCCATGCCGCTAGAACCCTTCCTGGCAATAAATCTTAGTCAAGCAGCTCACTTAAATATTTTGGTTAACAGTTTTAATGATATCTATCTTTACAGCAGATGGGACAGCAGAATAAACAAGAGGTCAGAGATGTGGGACTCGTACGATCTAGAAAATATCAACAGGCGCCTCATTAGTCGAATTAACGGCGAGACGCCTATGGGCGTACGTGGTCATGATTTAACAATCGGAAATGTTTATGATGAGCCAGGGGTTTTTGTAGATAAACAGCTATTTGATGCTAAAAGTATATTAGAAAAAAGAGCCGGAGAAACACTCTTAAATGTAGTCGACTGGATATGTATCGAGGCGCTGCGTCGACATGCGGGTAGAAAATCACTAGATCGCGGAATGACTGTGACCATATTTCCCCAAATGGAAACAAGGATCATGTATGGAAGAGAATCTTTGGGATCAATAAATCAAGATTGCGAGGACATAAATATGTCTTCAAGCTTTGCGAGCTGGAAACACCCGAACTACTCCCATGGAATACGTCGCTCGTTGGGCTCTAAGAAGTAGATCTTGAGGTTTGTAATATAGACTTTACCTTATCAAACTGCTATAATTAAGCGGTCTATTCGTGGCCTCATCGTCTAACGGCTAGGACACAAGGTTCTCATCCTTGCAATCGGGGTTCGATTCCCCGTGAGGTCACCAAGAAAAGCGCCCCAGTTCTCTGGG
>PDWI01005307.1_pt1 | contig 16872 bp, 10 predicted proteins | sample 1430891 | NCBI WGS metagenome assembly PDWI01 (sample SAMN01162508, study PRJNA174530) | Oral metagenome, whole genome shotgun sequencing project. | biome: Marine environment; feature: Marine mammal; material: Swab sample of the gingival sulcus; isolation source: swab sample of gingival sulcus...
AGAGCTTATTACTCCGATTGCGATGGATGCAGGGCTGCGTTTTGCAATCCGGGAAGGTGGCCGAACAGTGGGTGCCGGCGTTATCAGTGAAATTGAAAAGTAGAGATTTACTACGGTAATCTTTGTCCTGCTTCCCTGCGTGTGCCGGGAAGCGGGTTATTTTTTTTTGTATAGGGGTGCAAGTCAGATGAGAGATATCATTACCCTCGCGTGTGGCACGTGTAAGCGCAGAAACTACACTACTACGAAAAACAAGCGCAACACTCCAAACAAGCTGGAGTTTAAAAAATACTGTCCATTTTGCAGGGTGCATACCCCTCATAAAGAGACCAAGTAGGTATGGGCAGGCCAGTAACTCTAATTGGTAGAGTGCCGGACTCCAAATCCGGAAGCTGGGGGTTCGAGTCCCTCCTGGCCTGCCAGATGATTATTGGGAAGTGCACAGCGAAACAGGGATAGAGAGTCACTAACTGCAAGACTAACAGGCAGGGTATGGCGAATAAAACCAAGACAAAAAAAACTGTTGAGAGCAAGAAAGACAAGATCTCTCCGTATTCACCGAGCCAGATAAAGAAATTCATCAGCGAGGTGCAGGTCGAGTTTGGAAAAATTGTTTGGCCAGATAAAAAAATTACGTTGGGGATGACAGGTATAGTTGTCGTGCTCACTATTATCGTGGCAGCTTATCTGGGCACCGTAGATCTGCTGCTCGGCAAACTTGTCTCCTATCTGCTGCGTTAAGCTCTGATATTTTGCTGGCCATTTTGATCAAGAGATAAAACCCTGGACAGGTATTTGGATATGGCAAGACAATGGTATATTCTTCAGGTTCACTCTGGTTTTGAAGATAAGGTAAAACTTACACTCGAAGAGAGGATCAGACGTGAAGGTCTTGAGGAATCATTTGGAGAGATCCTTGTTCCTACAGAACAGGTTGTTGAAATGATCAAGGGAACCAGGAAAACTTCGTCAAGGAGGTTTTTCCCTGGGTATATGCTGGTCAGTATGGATCTCACCGATATTACCTGGCATCTTATCCATGATAACATGCCGCGTGTTATTGGGTTTGTAGGTGATGATAAGGACCCTATTCCACTCTCTGACGAGGATGCCGGCAAGATAATAGGTCGTATTCAGGATGGTTCCGAGAAACCGAGACCTAAGGTGGTGTTTGATGTAGGTGAGGTTGTTCGGGTCATTGACGGACCGTTTGCAAATTTCCAGGGAGTTGTGGATGAGGTGTTTCCGGAGAAAGGAAGAGTACGTGTAATGGTTTCAATCTTTGGTAGAGAGACTCCTGTGGAACTTGAATTTGTGCAGGTTTCCAATACGTGATAGCTGCGTATTATTTGAATGATACCAATAATCTAAAGGCTGGAAATCCGTCGAGCAGGCTGTTTGGCGGAAAATTTTTTATAAAATGTGAAAGTTGGAGTGAAAAATGGCCAAAAAAGTTATGGCATATATCAAGTTGCAGATAGCAGCTGGAAAAGCGAATCCATCGCCACCCGTCGGTCCTGCTTTAGGCCAGCACGGGGTCAATATAATGGAGTTCTGCAAAGCATTCAATGCCAAAACACAGTCAATGGGCGATACGATTGTACCAGTTGTGATAACTGTATATCAGGACAGGTCTTTCAGTTATATAACCAAAACACCTCCTGCATCAGTTCTGTTACTCAAGGCCGCGAATCTTACCAAGGGTTCAAGTAATCCCAAGGCTGAACGTGTTGCGGAGATAGGCAGAGACAAAATTCGTGAAATCGCTGAAATCAAAATGCCTGATTTGAACGCCTACGATGTAGAAAGTGCGATGAAAATTGTTGAAGGAACTGCACGTAGTGCCGGTTTGACCGTAGTAGACTAATATAACACTATTTTACTACTGTTGAGTATGTGATAAAAACTCAATGCTGTAGGAGGCTGATATGCCGAAACATGGAAAAAATTATAAAAATAATGCTCAAAAGATAGACAAGTCAAAACTATCTACGCTGGACGAAGCGATAACTGCTGTTCTCGGTGCGTCCTATGCAAAATTTGATGAAACTTTCGATATTGCAGTAAAACTTGGTGTTGATCCCCGTCATGCCGATCAAATGATCAGGTCCTCTGTTGTATTGCCCCATGGTACAGGCAAAGAAACGACTGTGCTGGTCTTTGCTAAAGGAGAAAAGGAGGCTGAGGCTAAAGAAGCTGGTGCTGACTATGTTGGTGGCGATGACCTTGTTGAAAAAATCAAGGATGGCTGGCTGGAATTCGATAAAACGGTTGCTACTCCCGATATGATGGGTACCGTTGGTAAAATTGGTAGAATACTTGGGCCAAGAAATCTCATGCCAAATGCCAAGCTTGGAACAGTAACCTTTGATCTTGCAAATGTTATTGGCGAAATCAAATCGGGTAAGGTTGATTTTCGCGTTGATAAAGCAGGTATTGTTCATGCCGGCATTGGTAAGGCTTCCTTTGGTAAAGAAAAAATATATGAAAATGTGTTGGCATTTGTGGAAAAACTCGTTCAGTTAAAACCCAGTTCAAGCAAAGGGGTTTATTTGAAGGGGATTTCTGTTTCCACAACTATGAGCCCTGGTTGCAAGGTTGATCCTTTGGATGTAAGGGCTCTTATAAAATAAGTATAACGTGTAGTGTATTCGTACCATCTGCCCCTGGGGCGGATGGCTTTTGGTCGAAGACAGCAGGTACCTTGATGGTTTAATGAGACTTCCATCCTGCCGAGACAGCATGCAGCCATAGATAACGTACGCTGTAACTGCTGTTGTTTACGACATTAACTTTTTCAATGGAGGAGTGCTTTGAATCGCGATGAAAAGGCGCAAATCGTTTCTGAATTGAACGAATCCTTCGGCAAGGCAAAGCTCTCTGTGGTTGCTGATTATCGTGGTCTAACGGTAAAGCAGCTGCAAAGTGTACGCGTTGAGCTGAGGAAATGTAATTCAGAAATCCGTGTTGCCAAAAACACTCTCTTGAAAAGAGCGGTTGCAGATACCGGAAATGCAGTTTTACATGACGATTTCGCTGGTACAACTGCAGTTGTAATGGCCTACGATGACCCTGTCGGTCCTGCAAAGGCATTAGCCAAGTTTGCAGAAGATAACGATAAATTTGTCATTCGCTCGGCTGCTCTTGAGGGAGAAAAACTCACAACTGATGAACTGGTTGCTCTTTCCAAGCTGCCTACGAAAGAAGTACTGCTTGGGCAACTTCTTTCAGTTCTCAACGGCGTGCCTACTGGTCTTGTTCAGGTGCTGTCTGGAGTTCCACGAACATTTCTTTATGGCCTGCAGGCTGTTAAAGAGCAAAAAGAGCAAGCTGACAATTAATTTGATCTTAAAAAAAATTAAATAATACAAAGAGGTTTTATCATGGCTGTAACAAAAGAAGATGTCATTGAATTCATTGCTGGTATGTCTGTACTTGAGCTTTCCGAGCTTATCAAGGAACTGGAAGAAAAATTTGGTGTTTCTGCAGCTGCTCCTGTAGCTGTTGCTGCTGCCGGTGCTGCTCCTGCTGATGGCGGTGCACCTGCTGAAGAGAAAACTGAATTTGACGTTATTCTGACAGGTGCCGGTGATCAAAAGATCAAGGTAATCAAAGAAGTACGTGGTATCACAAGTCTGGGTCTTAAAGAAGCTAAAGCCCTTGTTGAAGGTGCACCTGCGCCAGTTAAGGAAGGTGTTACCAAAGAAGAAGCTGCAGAGATCAAGGAAAAGATTGAAGCGGTCGGTGGAACTGTTGAAATCAAGTAGTACATAACTGCCTATGGGTACTTTAAATTAAAATTTTCAATCAAAAAGGTCGGGACTGCTGATTTTGACCAACGTGAAGATTGGTAGAAAAAATTGTTATTTGAGGTCCCCTTTTGACTGTCTGATTATCAGACAGCAGTTTTTTAGGGAAACACGCTACTGGCAAAGCCGGGTAGCGTGTTTCCTTTTATAAGATGAGAAAAAAACCAAATATAAAAAGCACGTTAATACAGCTGCATAGAGTTAAGCTGCTTTTTGTGATGGAACTTCGTTGTTATGAAGACAGGAACGTTTTCATTATGCGGTTATGGGGGCTGCCCCCAATATATTCATCTCTTTAATGACTTATACTTGTTAAAAAATATGTGATTTGGAAATTGACTCTTTTCTTGTCATTTTTAACACTTTCCTGGAAGTCGAGGGTAATTTATGGAACGAATAAGAAAAAAATTTGCCAAAGTGGAAAATATCATTGAGCCTCCTCATCTAATTTCCATGCAGAGGACATCATATGAGAAATTCCTCCAGATGGACCGTGAACCGGAAAACCGTGAAGAATATGGTCTCCAGGCAATTTTGAAAAATGTGTTTCCTATAAATGATTTTAACGGGTTATGTTCTCTTGAATATGTAAAATACATGTTTGGTGAACCAAAATACACCGTTGAAGAGTGTATTCAACGGGGTATGACCTATGATATACCACTGAAGATTGTTGTGCGTCTGACCACCTTCGATGTCGATGAGGAGACTGGCGTTCAGACAATTCGTGATATTAAGGAGCAGGAAGTATATCTCGGTTCTTTGCCGCTAATGAGCAAAGATGGTGTTTTTATAATCAATGGAACAGAACGTGTCATCGTTTCCCAGTTACAGAGATCTCCAGGTCTTTTGTACACCCATGATAACGGTAAAAGTCATGCAAGTGGCAAATTGCTCTATTCTGCGAGAATTATCCCGGTGCGTGGCTCGTGGATAGATCTTGAATTCGATATAAAAGATATTCTCCATGTGCGTATTGATAGAAGGCGTAAATTTCCTGTTACAACGCTTTTAAAAGCTCTTGGTTACAGCGCCTCTGATCTGCTGCGAGAGTTTTATCCTGTTGATGATATTCAAATGACAGATGAAGAATTTCGGGTAAAATTCAAAGCAGAAACTGCTGTAGGGAAAAGACTTGAGTTTGATCTTGTAAATCCCGAAAATGGTGAGATTCTGGGGAAGGCTGGCAAGAAAATAAGCAAGGTCCTGGGGCGTAAAATAGAAGCTGCCAGTATTGAGTATCTGCAGATCTCAAAAGAAGAGGTTATAGGTAAGGTACTGGCTCATGACATCGTCAATCCAGAGACTGATGAACCCATGTATCTTGCCAACACAGAAATCACAGAAACACTGCTTGAATCTATTGCAGAATTTGGAATCACAGGGTTTAGCGTCCTTTTCATAGACGGTGTTCAGTATTCTGATTCTTTCAGGAAAACGCTTGCTCTTGATAAAGTTAATACTTCAGAAGACGCTCTTTTGGAAATTTATAGGAGGTTACGACCTTCGAGTCCTCCAACCCTTGAGGTTGCTGAGGCGTTTTTCGAAAATCTGTTTTTCAATGCAGATCTGTATGATCTCTCTGAGGTTGGCCGGTATAAAATCAATGCGAAACTCGGCCTTGATATTGACATTAATCAGCGTGCTCTCACCCGTGAAGATATTGTTGAATCAATCAAGTATCTTGTGCGTTTGAAAGATGCGCAGGGTGAAGTTGACGATATCGATCATCTTGGTAACAGACGTGTTCGTACTGTCGGAGAACTCATTGAAAATCAGTACAGAATGGGGCTGGTACGAATGGAGCGGGCAATTAAGGAGAGAATGACTCTCCAGGATGTTGAAACATTGATGCCCCATGACCTTGTAAACCCCAAACCGATCTCTGCTGCGATCAAAGAATTCTTTGGTACCTCGCAGCTGTCACAGTTCATGGATCAGACCAACCCGCTGTCAGAGGTAACGCATAAGAGAAGATTGAGTGCGCTGGGGCCAGGAGGCTTATCACGGGAGCGTGCCGGTTTTGAGGTGCGTGATGTTCATCCAACCCATTATGGCAGAATTTGCCCTGTTGAAACTCCGGAGGGTCCAAATATTGGCCTTATTGTTTCACTTGCCACCTATGCGAGGGTGAATCCCTACGGGTTTATTGAAACACCATACCGTAAGATTGACGACAGAATAGTCACAAAAGAAATTAAATATTTCAGTGCGTTACAGGAAAAAAACAATATAATTGCACCGGCATCAGTTCCAGTTGATGAAAACGATAGAATCATTCCAGACTCCCTGATTGTCCGGGAAGACGGTGAGGTTATCACATCTACATCTGAAGCTGTAACCTATATGGATATTGCTCCCAATCAGCTGATCAGTGTAGCCGCTTCTCTGGTACCTTTTCTTGAAAATGATGACGCTAACCGGGCATTGATGGGCTCGAACATGCAACGGCAGGCAGTTCCACTGCTCAAGCCTGCGGCACCGCTGGTGGGCACAGGTATGGAAAAATATGTTGCCAGGGATTCCGGTGCCTGTCTGCTTGCAGGTGGGGATGGGGTCGTTGAAGAGACTGATTCCAACAGAATTGTTGTGCGCTATGATGAGCCGGGAACAGATGGATATGATACGGGCATTGCTGTCTATCGTCTGGAAAAATATAAAAAATCAAATCAAAATACCTGCTTTAATCAGGTTCCCCTGGTTTTGCCCGGCCAGAGAGTAAAGAAGGGAACCGTATTGGCGGATGGCCCCTCTACCGAGAAAGGAGAGCTGGCACTTGGCAAAAACGTTACCATCGCCTTTATGCCGTGGCGTGGTTTCAACTTTGAAGATTCCATATTGGTCAACGAAAGGCTGCTCAAGGAAGATACCTTTACATCTGTCCATATTGAAGTTTTTGAGACCATGGCCAGGGATACAAAGCTCGGTAAGGAAGAAATAACCAGGGATATTCCTAACGTCAGTGAAGAGACGTTGAGAAACCTTGATGATTCCGGGATTGTCAGGATAGGTGCCGAAGTAAAAGCCGGTGACACCCTTGTTGGAAAGGTTACGCCTAAGGGTGAAACTGTTCTTTCTCCTGAAGAAAAATTGCTGCGGGCTATTTTCGGTGAAAAAGCACAGGATGTGAAGGATTCTTCGCTGCGTGTACCTCCTGGAGTTGAAGGGGTTGTTATTGATGCCAAGGTATTTTCGCGTAAAGGTGTCGATAAGGATGAGCGCTCATTAATGATCGAAGAGATAGACATTGAGCGCATCAATCAGGACAAACTTGATGAACTGGCAAGTCTCAAACGAGGGGTTTGCAGGGAAGTTGGAGACATTATAGACGGTCGTACCGCCAAAAAAGATATCATTGCCAAGGATGGCACTGTTCTTGTCAAACTGGGAAAGAAAATCCAGGGCGAGATTGCACTGCAGGTGGGATTTGCCAACCTGGGCACAATTGATTTTTCCGAAAAGAACAAGTTTGCGGAACAAATTGAAAACATCTACGAACGATATGAGAGACAGGCCAAAACCATTAGTGAAAGGTATGATGGCATCATCGATCGTATGAAAAAAGGTGATGATCTGCCGCCAGGTGTGGTCAAAATGGTCAAGGTGTATGTGGCCACCAAGAGAAAGCTTTCTGTCGGCGATAAGATGGCTGGTCGTCATGGTAACAAAGGTGTTGTCTCCAGGTTGTTGCCGGAAGAGGATATGCCCTTTTTCAAAGATGGCAAGACTGTGGACATCGTGCTCAACCCGCTCGGTGTGCCCTCCCGGATGAATGTTGGGCAGGTGCTTGAAGTTCACCTTGGCTTTGCTGCCCGAAAACTGGGTGAACAGCTGGAAAAACTTGCCAAGGAGCAGGCTGTCAGTCTAATCCGGGAAAAGATAGCTCAGGTGTATTCTGCCAGTGAAGTTGAAATTCTTACCAAGAATAAAAACGATGATGAGATAATTGCATGGGCAAGGCAGCATAAGGATGGTCTGCATATGGAGACACCTGTGTTTGATGGGGCGGAGGAAAGCCAGATTCGCAGGTTACTCGTGGAAGCCGGTGTGGACGAAGTAGGACAGAGTCAACTTTATGACGGCTTGACAGGTGAACCCTTTGATAACCTTGTCACAGTGGGTGTTATGTATATGCTGAAGCTGCATCACCTTGTTGATAATAAGATCCATGCAAGATCAACAGGACCATACTCACTTGTTACTCAGCAGCCGCTCGGTGGCAAGGCGCAGTTTGGTGGTCAGAGGCTTGGTGAAATGGAAGTCTGGGCAATGGAGGCCTATGGCGCAGCATACACCCTTAAAGAATTTCTTACAGCAAAATCGGATGATGTTGAAGGGAGAACAACCATGTATGAACGTATTGTAAAAGGAAATAATTTCCTTACTACCGGGCTTCCTGAATCATTCCATGTTCTTGTGAAGGAACTACAGGGGCTTTGTCTCAATATGGAACTCATGGAAGATCAATAGGATTTCCAGAAAATGATCTGTTTAAGGGCATATATATCCCATAAGGGATACTATCTCTTCATGTCCTGCCAGGGCAGGACAGACCAACTCAATTAGAGAAGAGGTGACTACGTGGAAGAGTTATTTAATTTTTTTCAAAAACCAAAATCTCCAGTTGCATTTAAGAGTGTAAAAATTACTCTTGCCTCTCCTGAAAAAATCATGGACTGGTCCCATGGTGAGGTTAAAAAACCGGAGACTATCAATTATAGAACGTTTAAACCCGAAAGAGATGGTCTCTTTTGTGCAAAAATCTTTGGTCCTGTAAAGGATTTTGAGTGTAACTGCGGTAAATACAAGCGAATGAAACATCGCGGAGTGGTCTGTGAAAAATGCGGTGTTGAAGTTATACAGTCCAAGGTTCGCCGTGAAAGGCTTGGTCATATCAAGCTTGCCGCTCCGGTTGCTCATATCTGGTTTCTGAAAAGTCTGCCCTCTAAAATTGGTGCAATTTTAGATATGACACTCAAACAGCTGGAGAAGATCCTCTACTTTGAGCAATACGCAGTTGTGGCATCAGAAACAGAAGCTGTTCCTGTTGCCAGCCTGCTCACTGAGGAAAAGTATCGGAAGGCAAAAGAAGAGCATCCTGGCCAGTTTACGGTGGGGATAGGTGCTGAGGCGATACGTGAATTACTTGAAAAAACGGATCTTGATGCCCTTTCCGAGCAGCTTCGTGCCGAGATGGGGGCAACAAATTCGCAGACCAAGAGGCAAAAACTTGGCAAAAGGCTCTTTGTGGTCGAGGCGTTTCGCGATTCTGGCAATAAACCTGAGTGGATGATACTTGAAGTTATTCCCGTGTTACCGCCGGATCTGCGACCGCTGGTACCGCTTGAAGGCGGGCGGTTTGCAACATCGGATCTCAATGATCTTTATCGCCGTGTTATTAATAGAAATAACCGTTTGAAACGGTTACTTGAGCTGGATGCACCTGACATTATCATCCGGAATGAAAAACGGATGTTGCAGGAAGCTGTTGATGTCCTGTTTGATAACGGCAGACGCGGTCGCGTTATTACGGGCGCCAACAAGCGACCTCTCAAATCACTTTCTGATATGCTCAAGGGCAAGCAGGGACGGTTCAGACAGAATCTTCTGGGTAAACGTGTGGATTACTCAGGTCGTTCGGTTATTGTTGTCGGCCCGCATCTCCGTCTCCATCAATGCGGTATTCCAAAGAAAATGGCACTCGAGCTGTTTAAACCATTTATCTATAACAAACTGGAAAACCGTGGCTATGTCAACACCATTAAAAGTGCTCGAAAAATGGTGGAAAAGGGCACAAAAGAGGTATGGGATGTTCTTGATGAGGTGGTCACTGAATATCCTGTCATTCTCAATCGTGCTCCCACTCTGCACAGATTGGGTATGCAGGCCTTTGAGGCTGTATTGATTGAGGGTAAGGCAATTCAACTTCATCCGCTGGTATGCGCTGCCTTTAATGCTGACTTTGATGGCGACCAGATGGCTGTACACGTTCCTCTCTCTGTCGAGGCACAGGTTGAAGCACGTGTTTTGATGATGTCCACAAATAACATACTTTCTCCAGCCAATGGCGAGCCGATTATTATTCCATCCCAGGATATAGTTCTTGGTCTGTATTACATGACCAGGGATCGTATCAATGCCCGTGGTGAGGGAAAAATTTTCGCAAATCGCAGTGAGGCCAGAATAGCATATGATCATGGCGTGGTCGATTTGCAGGCCAAGGTTAAGGTACGGATTGACGGTGAAATGTATGATACCACTGTAGGCCGTATTTTACTGAGCATTCTGCTCCCTGATTCAGTGCCTTTCAGAGAAGTTAACAAGCTTATGAGTAAGAAGGCTCTTGCCAGGCTTATTGACTACACCTATCGGCACGCCGGTACCAAAGATACTGTTATCCTGGCGGATCGACTGAAAGACACGGGCTATGAATTTGCCACCCTTGCCGGTATTTCCATCTGCATTAATGATATGAAGATTCCTCTTGGCAAGGAAGATCTTGTTGAAAAGGCAGAAAAAGAGGTTGCTGAGGTTGAGGAGCAATACAGCGGCGGTTTAATCACATCCGGTGAGAAATACAACAAGGTGGTTGATATCTGGTCCAAGGCATCAGAGGATGTTGCCAATGAGATGATGGATGAGATCAAGGTGGATTACTTCCGTGACAAGGACAGCAATGTCGTGGAATCACCAAGTTTTAATTCAATCTTTATTATGGCAGACTCCGGTGCCAGGGGATCCCGCGATCAGATCAGGCAGCTTGCCGGTATGCGTGGTCTTATGGCAAAACCATCCGGAGCAATTATTGAGACGCCTATTAAGGCCAATTTCCGTGAGGGTCTTGATGTTCTCGAATATTTCATTTCAACGCATGGTGCCAGAAAAGGACTTGCAGATACTGCCTTGAAAACAGCGAACTCAGGATATCTTACCAGAAGACTGGTGGATGTCGCTCAGGAGTCAACCATTGTTGAAAAGGATTGCAATACCCTCGATGGTATTGTGGCGGAGCCGTTGCTTGATGGCGGAAAGATTATCGTTCCCCTTGGGGATCGTATTCTTGGCCGTGTTGCACTTGAAGATGTTGTTGACCCGTACAGTGACAAGGTGATTGTGGCGGCAGGAGAAGAAATCACTGAAGATATTGTTGAGGAAATAGGCAAAGCAGGTATCGATCAGGTAGTTATCAGATCGGTACTTACCTGCAGGTCAAAACGTGGCGTCTGTTCGTTATGTTATGGCCGTGATCTTGGCCGGGGGCACATGGTTAATAAAGGCGAAGCCGTTGGTGTTATAGCTGCCCAGTCAATTGGTGAACCAGGTACCCAGCTTACCATGCGGACATTCCACATTGGTGGAACTGCAAGTCGGGCTGTCGAGCAGGCAGAACTTCGCACCCAGCGAGGTGGTACGGTTGTCTTTAAAAACCTCCATTTCGTTGAAAATGCGGAAGGCATCAAGATTGTCATGAATCGGAATGCTGAGATCAATGTTCTTGATGAGCTTGGCCGTGACCGTGAAAAGTTCAAGGTTAACTATGGTGCCCAGATCCTGGTACAGGAGGGTGCTGAAGTCGAGCCTGGCACCATTCTTGCCGACTGGGATGCCTATACAATTCCTATTGTAGCTGAAATTGGCGGTTTTATTAAATATGGTGATGTTGTCGAAGGTGTCACCATGCAGGAAAAGGTGGATGCTGTAACGGGTAAGGCGTCAAAAGTTATTACCATGTCACCAGGATCTGCCAAGCTCAATCCGCGTGTCACCGTGAAAAATGAGAAGGGTAAAACTGTTAAATTACCTGATTCTGAGTCCTTTGCCAGATACGCTCTTCCAGCAGGATCTATTATATCTGTAAATGAAGGTGATGAAATTAAACCTGGCACTGTTGTTGGTAAAATTCCACGCGAGACATCTAAAACCAGAGATATCACCGGTGGTCTGCCACGGGTTGCCGAGCTGTTCGAAGTGCGCAAGCCAAAGGAGCCTGCTATCATAACAGAAATTGATGGCCGTGTCAGTTTCGGTAAGGAACTGAAAGGAAAACGCCGTGTTGTGGTTACCCCTGAACATGGTGAACCACAGGAATATCTTGTACCAAAGGCTAAACATCTCGTCGTTCATGAAGGTGATTATGTCCAGGCGGGTGAACCGTTGATGGAAGGTACTATCGTTCCAAACGATATTCTGAAAGTACTGGGTGTTAAGGAGCTTGCCAAATTTCTGGTAAATGAAATTCAGGAAGTATACCGACTGCAGGGCGTGCGGATAAATGACAAGCACATTGAGGTAATTGTTCGTCAGATGTTACGGCGAGTTCTCATTACAGCCTCCGGTGATTCCAAATTCATGATCGGTGAACAGGTTGAATGGTGGAAGTTTGAAGAGGAGAGAGATCGGCTCTTTGAAGAAGAGCGTACACCTCCGGTTGCAGAGCCGCTTCTTTTAGGTGTAACCAAGGCATCACTTTCAACGGAAAGTTTCATCTCTGCCGCTTCATTCCAGGAGACTACCAAGGTGCTTACTAATGCGGCAATGGCCGGCAGAGTCGATGATCTGGCAGGCTTAAAGGAAAATGTTATTATGGGACGGCTCATTTCAGCGGGAACTGGAATTGATTCAGACCTGTAATATTAATAGAAAGTCGTAAACATTGACATAGTAGATGCTGTATTTTAGCATCTACTAAACGTAATTCATCAATATATTAACTGATTTTTTTAGTAAGGACGAGTATGGAGGACTGATTAACTTTTTATGCGGTTGATTTTATAAAAAGGTGGTCGGGGTGGCTAACCTGTCGTCTTCTAGTGTATCTACTGCTTCGTCTCTTAAATGAACCAACGTATTTACGAGGTATACAATGCTACCAGGTAACCCGCGAAAGATTCGTGTAACTACTGCTGTTCTGGCAATTGTGGTATCGCTGTTTTCTCTCTGTATCTCCTTACCACTGCACAGTTACGCTGCTACAAGTGAAGAAATTATAAATGACTATCAAAAAAACCGTCAGGCTTTTATTGATAAACAGCAGCAGTCGCGCAAAGAATTTAGTCAGGATGCTGAAAGTCTTACTAGTCAGATTGCTAGCCTGCAAAATGAAATAAATGACAAACAGGAAAAAATCAGTCAAATCAATAGCCGCATTGATCACCTTTCTTCACAGATAGGTGTAGCCACTCAGGTGCAAAATATCGCGGCAGCAGCCTTTTGTCCTCTTCTCTTTGCAGGCTCTGCTGCGGGGGGAGCCTTCCTTTGGGATTTTGACTGGTTGGGTAACTTGATTCTCATTGGTCTTTGTCTTGCTGTTCTTAACATTGGGCTTTTTGTTCTCTATACAGGTAAGGCAAAGATAACTGCGAAACAACGAACAATCATCATTGTCTGCATGGTATTGTTTATCACTAGCATTGCTGCACCACTCTTTGCCAGTGACTTGGAGAACCGTGAGGACTTAATCAATAAGCTGGAACTGGTTGGAAAAGTGTTATCGCAATCGGACCATCAGCGATTCATTGCTATTTTAGAGGCAAAACCTGACAGTTCCATTCGTATTCCCACTCTTCAGTCAGGGGATAAACACTTTTCGGTATCCAGCACGGTTCGAACTGACAGCCCGGAATACTGGTATACTCTTGCAGCCTTATATACTCATGAAAACATGAAGGGACGAGCTATTGACGCAACAAGGGCTATGATAGAAAGAGTGAAGTGGTCTAATTCTAAAAATCACCAAACCATGATTATCAATTGCATTGATTACCTGTTGCAGGAGCAGCAAACGGAATTGGTAAGCAATGCAATTGATACCTTGATTTCGAAAATCAGTTCTCCTTCTGTTCTTCTTCAATTGGCGACAATCCTTGAGAATAATGATATGCGTGGGTCGGCTGAAAAAGTCCTGGGGCAGGCAGTTAAGAGGGCAAATTCAGTTTCAGAATTACTCGGGCTTTCAGAGTATTTGTTGGGAAAAAATGAATTTGACAAGGGTAATAAAGCCTTAAACATGGCCTGGCAAAAGGTGCAAACCGTAGACGATTTGCTGGAAGTGCTTGTCTCTGCCATCAAATCAGATCGTGATGAACTGATAACAACTATTGCCGAAGAAGTTGGTAAATCAACCAGTGATCTAGCAGAACGGTTAAAAGTTGTTGATTTATTTCTCGACACCCAGCGCAAAGAAGAGGCGATCATTGTTTTCAGTCAAATGATTAGCGATGTTAATCGTACTTCAACGAAGAAAAAAGATCATTTCCTCTATCTGATTGAGGCCGCCTTGAACAGGAAATTATTGCCCCAGGCACGAAATGCTACCAACCTTCTTTTTATGCAGTTCGAGAACCGTATAGCGTTTTCAATGTCGTTTGGTAAAAAATTGGAAAGTGCTGATGGCATTCCCAATAAAGATAAAATATCCTTGCCTCAGTTTTACGGGTTGCTTAACGAAGAGCAGAAGATGTTTGATGAGGCTGAGTCGGCCTACATCAGAGATTTAATGTTGTCATTAAATCAAATCCTCGAAAGTTATGGCTACTCCTTTCCCGATTCTATGAACAGTTTTTACCTTCTTGGGCGAATGTGGGTGCGGGAAAATCGGGTAGAGCTTCTTAACAGGCTTGATACAGTTTATTCGATCATAGAAAACCAGTTTATTAATGAACAAAAGCAGGTTGAAGAACAACAGTTATCTGATTTAAGGGTGCAATTGCAAAATCAGGAAGAACGGTTACAGGAGGTAACACTAAGAGCCTTCAGTGCAAGGAAAAAATTGTCAGATTATAAAAGATATTTGTTCGCCCAGTTTGTCAGTGCGCTAGCAACGATTTTGTTTCTCATTCTTGTTACTATCGGCTGCATTGTAGTTTCTTTTAGATACGCTCGCAGTTTAACCCGTTGCAAGACTTTAGGATTTATGAGCAAATTAATTGAAACAACTGGCTGGGTTCGCGTGGCAACCATATTGGAAATTCCTTCTGGTATGGCTGCTGTTGTCGCCGCACAATTCCTGGAACTGATTCAGCAAAACCAGGAAAATACCAGAAGCATGGCCGCTGCTATTGCTGGTCGTGTAAAAAATCGCCCTGGAAGCAAGGTAAGTGCAACGAAACCAGAAGAGGTAAAAGCATGAAAAAAAACATCTTCCTTCTATTTATTGGCTCAACTTTATTGTTATTATCATCCTGTGCTGAAACCAATGTGGATACAATTAGAGGTGGTACCATACAGGTAAATGATTACAGAGATTTTATCGGTTCAGAGGATCGGGTCTGGAAAGCATTAATCAATGCCTTGTCAGAAAAGGAAATCATTAAGGTTTTTGATCGCGGTAGCGGTCTCGTTGTTACTGATTATGGGACTGTGGCAGGTAGAGAGCTGGAAGCTGTTAAAACTCTTCTCCTGGCAATGACCTATAAATACAGTTACACGGTGAATTTGTTGCCGCAAGCAGGTAATAAAACACGCATACGAGTTAAAGTAAATTTACTTGGCCAGCAAGTTGGCTTTTATGAACGAGAAGTGAGTGATATTGCGGTAGAAAAATATCTTACAAAAGATCTTTTTGACAGAATATGTAACTCACTTTCGCCAGGAAATCCATATGGTTGTTCCGAACAAAACCAGGCCAGGAGTAACTATTCACAGAAACAATCCTCGTATGTGAATAGGCCATCATCTTTTCAAAATCATAAAGGAGATCCATTGACAAGGTCTGTCCAGCAGCGCTTGCGTAACCTTGGCTATGCCCCTGGACCAGTTGATGGTAAAATGGGTAATAAAACCAGAAATGCAATTATACGATTTCAGAAGGATAATGGATTAACGGCCCATTCTAAACTGGATATGGTGACCCTGCAGGCTCTTGGTGTAAATGGAGTACCAGAGCCGGTACCGCAACAGTTTGCAGATAATGAGCGCATCTCTCTCCCTAAAGGTTCAATTAGTCCTGACAGTCAAATAGAACAATCTGGACCTGCTTTAAAAAATGAAATAGCAGAAGAAACAGTCGCTGCTGTTACCCTTCCTGCCGGACAGGATTCTAATGCTGAAAAATTAACAAATGGATATCACTATGTAACCTTGAGCCAAACAATTGTTAAGAAAGAAAAAAATGTGATGGCAGATAATCTGGGAAAAATACCAGAAAATTCAGACATTATAGTTTTGCAGGAAGGCATGACCTGGCATACGATTAGATTTAAGAACCAAACCGGATATGTCCTTGCGGCACTTGTTGATAAACGAGAAGGAGAAGCTTCTGTCGATAAACAAAATGAAGAGGAGATATTCAAAGAAGAAATTCCTGCCAAGAAGCAGCTTGAAGATAGAAAAATAAGCGTAGCGTCGCCAGTCGTTGAACAGAAGGTAGAGACAACTCCTGCATTACAAAAGCAGAAACCAGCCTCAGAGGAACCTGAATCTATCGGAACGGGAACCGTAAATGGTGTTACCCACCTCTATGTAAAACCAAGTGTTATGTCTTCAAAGCACATGAAACTTAATGGGGGCGAGACCGTAGAAATATATGGTGAACAAAAGGGATTTTACGAGGTAAAGATTAATAACAGGGAAGGTTTTGTATACAAGGATTTTGTCGATACTGACAAGTAGTCTATATTTGCATTTATATGAAAGTCTCCTGATAGCTTGAAAACTAAGATGTCGAAATGAGAGCTTTCATGTTTCGTTGTGGCTGACATACTTGGTCCAGCTATGCTGGTTAGTTATGATTTGATCTGACAATCACCTCGTCAAAATTGGTTATTTGTCAGATCAGGTCTTGGCTAATACAGATCATGCAGTCCTGCAGCTCTCTTTTCAATTGGAAAATCCTTGTATGTTATCCCGTTTCTTTCTCTGACTTTAGCTATCATTTTTATATGATTTTCTACTCCTTCTTTTTGGGCAATAGCCATTTGTTTCAACCATTTATCCCTAAGCCTGGTATCATAGTTTTCCAAAAGGCTTGGTATGAGTTCTGGATCTATATTCTTAACCAGGATACCATCATCACATACGTCTCTCATCATTCTCTTTACTTCAAAATATCGTTTCATCAGACACC
>PDWI01006085.1_pt1 | contig 16868 bp, 14 predicted proteins | sample 1430891 | NCBI WGS metagenome assembly PDWI01 (sample SAMN01162508, study PRJNA174530) | Oral metagenome, whole genome shotgun sequencing project. | biome: Marine environment; feature: Marine mammal; material: Swab sample of the gingival sulcus; isolation source: swab sample of gingival sulcus...
GTTTTTTAATTTGGAAGAACCGATTAGAGATAAAAGAGATTTAACTGAAAAACATATGGAACTTGTAAACCAAATCTAACCCTACTCCATAGGATCAACACCAAAATTCCTCCTAGAGTCTTTTATAGAGATCAAAGAGTAATTATCCCCCATTACAGATTTAAAATCGACACCATTCGCCTCTATAAGATTGTGTGCAGTACTGATGGCATCATGGAAACTAAGCTCCGACACGTAAGTTACATCTATAAACTCAATTTGTTTACTACCCTCACTAATAGACCAACCGAGCAAGGAATGTCCGGGTAGTATCAGTATATATGGGTCCATACCTATAGCCTCTAATGCAGAAGCAAACAAGACCACAGAGTCTATGCAATTTGCGATCCCTCTGGACAATGTTTCGGATGGTAGATTAATCCTTTGTGCCACAATATTTTGAGGGGTCAGAGATACCGGAGTATTAACATAATTAATGTTATATTCATTTTTTACAGCGTTATATATAGCCTTTAATTGTTCTCGTGAATAGTCCCTAAGCTCTATAATATCATCACTTTTTGACTGGTAACCATACAGACTATTGTTTGGATGATACTTAACCGCTATTTTAAGTAACTCCCTTATCCGAGTATGATTCGGAGTAACCCAAGCCGATATCAGAGAAGACCCATTAATAAATTGGTTCTTGTTGTTAAAATAACCCCAAAATAGAACGTCCCTTGCTACAAACGTAATAGAAACAGATTGCTCTGTAACGATTTTACCATCGACTTGAATCATGTAACTTAATGTCGCCGTATGATTAGACTCAAGCCTTATATCTTTCGTAAGAGGAGGATACTGCTCGATGTTTATCTTTTCACCACCCTCTACAATGTTTATGGATTTCGTTTTATGAGTTAGTCCCACAATCTCTGACTCAAGATATATAGAAACCGATTTGTTAAATGGGTTCTCTACTACAAGATTTATTATAGGTATATTCAATTTCTGATACTGCGTATACAACCCCGACATAACATCTTTTGCATACTCAATAGATATCCTAACCTTTTTATTGGTACGACTACCATAACCACTATTTAGATAATTTCTACCGTTTTCATAAAAATTACCACTAGACAATTGATCCGATCTGATTTTACTTGTTAAAAACAATGTAGTAACAATAAACAGAGTAAATGTTATTACAAGTATTATTTTAAAAGCGTTCCCGTTTCTTTCCTGCATTGTAAATTCCAACTTCAAATATTTGTTATAGACAATATTAAGCTAATAATGAGTCCTTTTAAATAGTTATCGAATTATGTAGGATTGAAATTTATTACAGAACAAAAAAATAGACACAACAAAAAGCATCCAATTTTAGGAATAATATCTCTCTACCATAGCATAAGCGTTATGCTTGTGTATACTTTCATAATTTTCTACTTCGCATTTTAGGTAAGTTAGGTTATCTAACGTTTCCATTTTTAAAGTAACTTCCCGAACTAAATCTTCCACAAAAACAGGATTACGATACGCCTCTTCCGTTACAAACTTTTCATCCTCTCGTTTTAGTATCGGATACAGAGGGCAACTCGCACTATCCTCCACCATTGATATTATTTTATGAATATCAATACTATCTTGATACTCTAGGTGAAGTGTAACAACACCGATTTGGCTATGTGCTCCGTAATCACTGATCTCCTTAGAACATGGACATAAAGTAGTTACAGGAACTTCAATGCTTAGCCTAGTATTAATATTATCTAACTTATCTATCTTAGAAGATACACAGATACCATAATCCATAATACTGTGTTTAGATGTTTTAGGAGCATATTTATCCATAAAGTAAGAGAATTCTAGTTCTATAAACGCCTCATCAGTATCCAATCTGTTTTTGATTTCCGCTAAAATTTCTCTCGGATAAGTAAAATCAATCTCCTTATATTTATCCAACACTTCTATAAATCTACTCATATGAGTACCTTTCTTATCATCGGGTAAAAAAACAAACATCCCGACCTTTACTGTTGCGTGCTGAGGCTTATAATTAGCCGATTTAATTATCAACGGATAATTAACGTTTCTTATTCCTACTTTATTAATATAAACGTGCCTTGTGTCGTTACTAGACTGCACATCCTTCATACAATGGTTCTCTATCGATAAAGCCATAATTACGTCCTTAAAATTCATAAGTTTATAAAAAATTCTACAACGTGTAGTCAACCACTTCGTGAGTATAATAAATAAAAAAGAAAACACTCAATTAAGAAAATTAATTCTTTATCAGATTTTCGTAATTTTTTTTCTACTGTTAAAAATTGTTTTTTACAATAATTTGATTATCTTCTATAAATATCTAGTTTTTATGGATATGGATTAACGAGGAGTTTTCATGGAAAGTATAAGATTAAATGCAGAAGAGATCAACAAAATAGTGTACGCATACCATCACGACCCATTTCACGTATTGGGAATTAGGAAAGTAAGTGAAGGCGGAGTGGTCATAAGATTCCATATGCCTAAAATAAAAGAGGCTTACGTTATCGATATGGAAACGGGTCAAGAATACAAAATGGACATATTGGATGATAATGGGCTTTATGAAAAGCACTTCCCCAATAGAAAAGAAATATTCCAATATAAAATTAAAAAAGTGTATGAAAACGGTTACGAGGAAACAATAATAGACCCATACAGATTCATGCCTATCATTACGGATTTTGATAGACACCTAGTATCAAAGGGAGACCACCACAATACATACGATAAATTGGGTGCACATCAAATAAAAGTAGACAATATAGAAGGTGTACACTTTGCAGTCTGGGCTCCTAACGCTAAAAGGGTTAGTGTAGTGGGAGATTTTAACAATTGGGATGGAAGAATTCACCAAATGAGGGTACTAGGTGAATCCGGAATATGGGAAATATTTATACCAGAGATAAAAGAGGGCAATAAATATAAATTTGAAATAAAAACAAAAGCAAATGAGATATTACTAAAAACAGACCCGCACGGATTTTATAGTGAAATAAGACCAAACACTGCATCCATAGTATACAACATTGATGGATTTGAGTGGTCAGATGATGAATGGATGACAAAAAGAGGTGATAAAGATATAAGAGAAAATCCAATATCCGTGTATGAAGTGCAGTTAGGATCATGGATGAGAGTGCCCGAGGAAGAGGATCGCTATCTAACTTATAGAGAGATCGCACCGAAATTAGCGGACTATGTTAAATATATGGGCTACACTCATATAGAACTGATGCCCGTCTCTGAATATCCATTTGATGGAAGTTGGGGCTACCAGGTAGTCGGATTCTTCGCTCCTACAAGTAGATTTGGAGAACCAAAAGACTTTATGTACTTCGTAGACTACATGCATAAAAATAACATCGGGGTCATATTGGACTGGGTTCCAGCACACTTCCCCAAAGACTCACATGGACTTAGCTATTTTGACGGTACACCACTATACGAGTACTCCGATAAGCGAAAAGGAGAACACGCTGACTGGGGCACATTAGTATTTGATTACGGACGATACGAAGTAAGCAACTTCCTAATATCGAGTGGGCTGTTCTGGTTGGATAAATACCATATAGACGGACTTAGGGTCGATGCTGTTGCCTCCATGCTATATTTGGACTATGGTAGAAAAAATAATGAATGGGTGGCAAATAAATATGGTGGCAACGAGAATATCGAGGCTGTGGAATTTATAAAAAAGTTCAACACCCTAGCACACAAGTACCACAATGGGATTATGACTATAGCGGAAGAATCCACTGCTTGGGCGGGTGTTACCTTACCTACATTCGTTGGGGGACTAGGTTTTAATTTCAAGTGGAACATGGGCTGGATGAATGACACCCTAGAATACGTAAAGCTAGACCCGATATATCGTAAGTATCACCACGATAAAATCACATTTGGTCTGGTGTATGCCTTTTCTGAAAATTACGTACTAGCCTTATCCCACGATGAAGTTGTACACGGCAAAGGGTCTATGATAAACAAGATGCCCGGAGATGAATGGCAAAAATTTGCTAATCTACGGACTTATTACGGCTTTCAATTTACGCATCCGGGTAAAAAATTACTATTCATGGGCGGAGATATTGGAATGTGGAATGAATGGTGGGAAGCTAGGAGTATTGATTGGCACATGTTGGAGAATAATTTTAACTCTGGACTACAACGCTTTATAAAAGACTTAAATCAGATATATAGGTCTGAAAAAGCACTCTGGGAATATGACTATGATGGAGCATCTTTCCAATGGATAGAACACAATGATATAAATAATAATGTGTTTGCATACATAAGAAGAGCAAAAGACCCTAAGGACTATCTGATAGTAGTTTTAAACTTCTCACCCGTTCCTAGAAGTGGTTACAGGATTTACGCTCCAGAAAATACATACTATAAGGAGATATTAAACTCTGATGCCGGCATATACGCAGGAAGTAACGTTGGAAATTTAGGCGGAGTACACTCTGAGGATTATAGTTGGAGAGGTAATCAGTACTCGCTAAGTCTGTCCGTACCACCCTTATCCGTGTTGATACTAAAACCCTCGAGACAAGATTAATTCTAGCAAAGAAGTCAAATATAAATTAGAGATACAAACCACTACAAGAACGTCCACACAATAAATAGGGTGCAACGCCGTGCAATATAGATGCAAGATATGCATCCGCTTGTGAGATAAAAGCACAGCAAGTGCCCTGCCAAGTTCATAGTATAGACTCCACAAATCACTCTCTAACTACTTACATTGTCCATATATGTGGGATACTGATAAGACTAGTAGATACCAATAAGGTGTGGGATACTAATAAGCGAGACACACCCCCGCAATAACTATTGTGCCAAAAATAATAATGGTGTGTATGGGTTGGACTACTAAGAGGACATATCTTGGTACTAATTCAAAGCCTTATTTAGTGTATTGCTAAATTTCAGCTTTGCGAATTGCTTTTCTGGTATGTTGATTTTTTCTTTTGTTTTTGGATTAATTCCCGTTGTTGCCTTTCTTTTTCTTACTTCAAATGTACCAAACCCAACCAGAGTTATTTTATCACCATTTTTCATGGTTTCCTTAATAACTTCCATAAACGACTCTATTGCATTTCCTACATCTTTTTGCGTTAGATTTGTTCTTTTCGCTACTTCACTGACCAGCTCAGATTTGTTCATAATAATATTCTCCTTATTTTATAGCTATTGTTCACACAGTTTCAATAATTATTCAGCGGGTTTTTTTGTAATTTCCAGTATTTCTTTTACGTAAATTCTTCTTCTCCATTCACCGAGTCTATCTTTTCTTTTTGGAGTCAATCCTTTAACCTTAGCAAACTGACCCATCTTATCTTGCAACTGGCTTACCTTTTCACCGAATACGTAATAACTGACTTTCGATCTTGTATCCCACTTCTCAGAGATAACTAGCATATCATACATTCCCTTCTCGATTTTACCATAGATTTCCGTTTCTTCGGCTTTTGACCAATCCGGTTCGGGAATTTTGGATTCAGAATCATCAGTAGTAGCTCTGTCATCAGTAGTAGCTTTGTTGTCCGTAGCTTTGTTGTCCGTAGCTTTATTATCTTTTTCGCTATTGGAAGTGCTACTTTCTTGCACGTTCTTTTTATTGCACGAGCATGCACACGAGCACAGGTTAACAGAAACAAACAAAATCAAAATAAAACTTAAAAGTCTTTTCATCGAAAAATCCTCCTTTGTAACTAAGTAAAACTGTAACTAAGTAAAACCATTATAACATAATTATAGCGTGATCGTAAAATATTGAAGTAAAAAAATGATAAAAAATTTGCGAGTATTTTGAAATATAGAGATTAGACACTATGTAAAATGATATTAATTAGTGTTTTATCAAGAAACAGATTTTTTCACAAAAAAAACACAACACTCGACACCTACCATATCACTAAAATAGTTTGTGGAATTCTTACCGCATGAAATTCTTAAAATAATTAATCCTACCTATGGATACTATACCTCTATTGGATACTATACCTCTATTAGATACTATACCTCTATTGGATACTATACCTCTACAAGCACCATACTACTTACTGCTATAACGTATGTATGTGTATAGCCACTAGAAGCAAAACCATGTTCAAATACTACTGTGGGTTATGGCGACGAACCACACGGAATCCTACATCAGGCCACTTATCGGATGATTTATCATTGTGACGCTTACCAACCATCAAATGACCACTACCCCAATACCAGCTACCACCACGATAAATACGGGACTCACCACTATCAGCCCCTCTGTAGTCCGTTTTTGGACCCGTAGGATAGTCTCCTGAGATATCCCAACATCGCTCAAAGACATTACCCGACATATCATACAAACCAAGGGAATTCGCACTTTTCTCACCAACGGGCTGAGTCTTACCCTGAGAATTCTCAACATACCATGCTACCTCCCTACAAGCATCGGAATCGATGTAACTGGCACTTGCACCACTAGCAAAATAATGAGATGTAAAATCGGTACCATCTTTGTAGCTTGCGGCATATTGCCATTCACCCTCTGTAGGCAAACGGAATCCATTAGCATCCCAGTCTACAGTAGCATTATCACAACTTGTACCATCAGCCCCACGACTAGACTTTATAACATTCCCATCCGACTTATAAACAGGTGTATAACCCATAAGCTCACTGTAGGCATTACACCAGACAATAGCATCTCGCCAACTTACCATCGTAACAGGCTCATATTTAGCTTCTGTAGGTTCTTTTCCAATGTTATTGAAACCAGTAGGTCCACCGCCACCCGTTACAGACCCTTCCATACCGGGATTTTCATAACTATAGTTGTTTTCAGGTTTTATTGACCATTGGAAAACAGCATACCAAAGTTCATAAGTTACCTCAAATTTGCCTATAGAGAAGTCACTTATCGTGTGAGAGAAGGAATAAGGGTCATCGCTTTCACTATCAGTACTCTCCTGAGTATATACCCCACCCGTAACATAAACCAAACCACGTTTCTCCACCTCTTCAAGTTCAGGAGGTAAAGACTCAGCCCCGCCGTGAGGACCACAACATACAAAAAACATAGTCATTGAAAAAATTACCACCATTAAAAACACAGCCATCCTTTTCATAAAAAACCCTCCATAAAGTATTAGTCTTCTATAAATAAATGTAATTCCAGAGATTATTTATCAGGCTCTACATGCTTTTAGTTATAATAAATTCTTTACAATTAGCAAAATATTTTTTTGGAAAAGAGCAATTTAGACACTTGAAGTAAATTTTGTTAGTAACTTAGTGCATATTGTATGCGTCATCAAAATTTTTTGTTTTTTCAATATTCATTGTTATTTTAATTTTTTGTTTGGTAATGAGTAGGAGTACATAAAGAAGGTTACACCAGTCACATCTCTTTTGACTTCGGTCAGAAAAATGTAACCCTACCAACAGAATGCGAGTAAACCGATGAAGAACTTAGCAAATTATGTAAAAACTAACTGGAGGGGGTATTTAATGAAAAAATACTTGTTTATAGTTGTTGAAGACCTTGTATGTGGAATTCTTACTGTATAAAATTCTTAAGAAAATTACCTCTATTTATAAATACTATACCTATACGGGCACTACACTACTAGTCTTCTTCTGCTGCTGGGCGACGTACCACACGGAATCCTGCGTCCTCGAACCTATTATTTGTTCTAGCACACAGACGTGCACCGACCGGCAAATCACCACTACTCCAGAACCATGAACCACCACGCTCAACACGTAACTCACCACTATCAGGACCAGCGTAATCAGTTTCAGGACCGGTAGGGTAGTCTGCAATTCTATCCCATAATAACTCACAGACATTACCGGACATATCATGTAAGCCAAGGGAATTTGCTTTTTTCTCACCAACGGGGTGAGTCTTCCCACCAGCATTCTTCTTATACCATGCTACTTCTTTACAAGCATCGTGATCTTCATAGTTTCCACTTGCACCGCTTGCATAATCATGAGGTGTAAAATTGTTAACATCTTTGTAGCTTGCGGCATATTGCCATTCACCCTCTGTTGGTAATCGGTATCCATTAGCAGACCAATCGACAGTAGCATTATCACAAGCTGCACCATCTTCCCAACAACTAGACTTTATAACATCTTCCCCCGACCTATAAACAGGTCTATAACCCATAAGCTCACTGTAGGCATTACACCAAACAACAGCATCTCGCCAACTCACCATTGTAGCAGGCTCATATTTAGCGTCTGTGGGTTCTTTTCCGACGTTATTGAAATTGGGATTCTCACCACCACCTGTTACAGACCCTTCCATACCTTTGTTTTCAAACGTATAACCGTTTTCCGGCTTTATAGACCATTGATAAACAAGATACCAAAGTTCATAGGTTACTTCAAATTTGCCTATAGAGAAATCACTCAGCGTGTGAGAGAAGGAATAAGGATCCGGACCTTCGGTATCAGTACTCTCCTGATTATACTCACCTCCTGTAACAGAGACCATATCCCGTTTCTCCACCCCTTCAAGTTCAGGAGGCAAAGTATCATCCCCACCATCATTTCCGCCGTCATTTCCGCCGTCTGGACTACACATAGAAAAACTAAAAATCGACAAAATTAGCACTATTAAAAATACAGTCATTCTTTTCATAAAAAACCCTCCATAAAATGTTAGTTTGCTATAACAAAATGTAATCCCTGAGATTACTCGTCAGGATCTACATACCCTTGATTATAATAAACTCTTTACAGTTAGCAAAATATTTTTTTGAAAAAAAAGGCACTTTAAACATTTGAATTGGCAAAATTTTGTTAGTAACTTACGCTTATCGTATGCATCATCGAAATTTTTTGTTTTTTCAATATTCATTGTTATTTTAATCTCGTGTTTGGTAATGAGTAGGAGTACATAGAAAAGTTTGAACTAGTTACATCTTTTTTGACTACAGTCAGAAAAATGTAACTTTTACTACGGAATGCGAGTAAGCCAATGGAAAACGTAGTAAATTATGTAAAAAATAACTGAAGGGAGTGTTCAATGAAAAAATACTTGTTTATAGTTGTTGAAGACCTCATATATGTAGTTAAAAATAGTGATGGTAGTTACACTTTACCGGAGGAGTCATTTAACATACCATTTGATACAACTTTTGTAAGGTCTAATGTGATTGAGTCACAGGGAGGCAATTACCAATTTGATGTATATCATGCTAACATACCATTCCCAGGTATTACAAATAATTGGAAAAGACGTAAGGTATTAGGAGTCCGCAAAAACATATCAAAACCATTGCAGGAAAGCCTCTATTACTTCACACCCAACGTAAGAAGTGCCGTCTTTCCAATGATCGATGATAAACATATAGTACTCGTAAAACCCTACTACCTAGATTATTATGAAATACCCGGAGGTGCTATAGAATATCTGGGCTCACCCGAACAAACAGCTATCAACGAAGCACTAGAAGAAGCGGGGGTAAATGTTGTCCTACAGGAGTATGTACGTTGCAGAAGTTATGTTATGGAGGTATTAAGCCCTACCAAAAGAATAAATCCGCAGTGGTTTGTATCAATTGAGTACTTAGGTAAAGTCGTCGGAGGAACTATAACATCACACAACGAAATTGAAAAAACCACCGTGGAAAACATCGACAATGTTATAAATGGATTGTCCCGAATAAAGGTAAAAGATAATCTCATAACGGGACTTAAACTAATAAAAAACATGAGTGATAATAATAATTTATAGCAAAATTATAGCAAAAATGAAAATGATCAAAAATGATGGAGTGGATAAATTGATTGAAATATATTATGATAGGGGAACTTTAAAAATAACAGGAGTAAAAGACGACAACGAACTCATTGACGGCTGTAAGTGGGACGAAAGAGAAAACGTATATCGATTGGAAGCAATACAATACAGTAACCTAATAGAGCACTTTGTTGAAAACAAGATACCTTATGAAGATCACGCAAGAGAGTACAAAGAACTAAACGTAGAATTAAATGTGAGACAGGAACCATTTCCATATCAAAAAGAGGCGTTGAAAGCGTGGATCAAAAATCAAAGCAAAGGAGTCGTAGTATTACCAACGGGATCGGGTAAGTCCTATCTGGCGACGCTATCCATAGAGAGTAAGAAAAGAAGTACTTTACTCGTGGTACCTACTTTAGACCTTATGAATCAGTGGTATGATACCTTAAAAAGTGCCTTCAACACGGATATTGGACTCATTGGAGGGGGATACCACGACCTAAAAGATATAACAATAACAACTTATGATTCTGCGTATATACACGCCGAAAATATAGGAGCTAAGTTTGGACTCGTCATTTTTGATGAGTGCCACCACTTGCCCGGAGAAACATACTCCTTGTCAGCTATGCAACTTATAGCACCATACAGATTGGGACTTACAGCAACACCAGAACGTGCCGATGGACAACATGTTATGCTAAATACACTAATAGGTAAAACTGTTTACAGAAAGGAAATAACGGAACTTTCAGGTAAATATCTAGCTGATTATGAAACTGTGAGGCTGGCTGTGTCCCTATCGCAAAGAGAAATAGAGGAGTACAGAGAACAAAGAAGAATATACGTCAATTTCCTCTCGAGGTCGGGTATTAACATGTCTTCGCCACAAGGATGGAATCAATTTATTATACAGTCTTCTCGTTCAAAAGCGGGAAGAGAAGCATTTAACGCCTACAGAAAACAAAAAGATATCGCCCTAGCAGCACCCGCTAAAATTAAATTGTTGGATAGCCTACTAAAAAAACACCGCCATGATAGGGTTTTAGTGTTTACCCAAGATAATAAGTCTGTGTATACAATATCCAAACAATTTCTCATACCCGCTATCACACACCAAACAAAGGTTAAGGAGAGGAGTGAGATTTTGTCAAACTTTAATGAGGGCACATATAAAGCAATTGTAACCTCCAAAGTGCTTAACGAGGGCGTAAACGTACCAGAAGCGAACGTAGGTATAATACTTTCCGGTAGCGGGTCTGTAACGGAACACATACAGAGGTTGGGTAGGATATTGCGTAAGAGTAAGGACAAAAAAGCACTTCTATATGAGATCGTTACAGAGAATACAACAGAAGAATATATAAGTAATAGAAGGAGGCAACACGATGCTTACCGCTGATTTACTCATAGCTAGACAATACAAGGGTAAGGTAATACCCTCGTACATTAAGGACAAGGACAAGGGTAAACACCTAGATATAATATCAAATATGATTAGTATATTTAAGTCGTCTGTGGGAAAATCATGGGGCGACCTCGAGGAGTCTCTTAACTCTGTGTCAAATACATATATCAATGTAAAAGTGATAAAAGGTTACATCAAACTACTTAAGGACAGATGTACTACGGGGATCAATTTTCCACTTACTCCGGATTCGGTACGTCGCACAGTGTTCCATATATCATCATCTAGCCGGGAGGTGTTATCAACCAAAGACGAGTTTGACCGACATTCTGTACTTGTAAAAGCGTCTGAGGAGCTAGGAATCACACCTAAGGACATAGAAAGGATGATATATGCTGATCTGAAGTCGGAACAAGTGATAAATGACTTCGAGCCTATAAGTCCAGAGGCACTTTACAACAAGTATAATCTATCGCTTGCACAAGCTGTTCTATTCAAGGCGGTTAAAGTTACCGTCAGAGTTAAGGATGCAACTCCAGCACAATATCGCATGTTGTTTCGTTACATAAAGTTTTTTAGGCTTATTCATCAAGTAACAGGTAATGACGACACCGGATACGAAATCACATTGGATGGTCCTTTTAGTCTGTTTAAGTCTGTTCAAAAATATGGTTTGAATATGGCAATGTTTCTACCCGCATTGATACTACTCGAAAAGTGGGAGCTGGAAGCTGATCTACTGTGGGGAAGTAAAAAGGAGAAGAGCAAATTTTATTTAGACTCATCGCAAGGGTTAGTATCACATTATAAGATAAGTGCACAAAACCAGTTGGATGAAGTGGACACCTTCTTCACAGCTTTTCAAGGTAAAAAAACAAATTGGGATGTATCTACTAAAACGGATATTATAAACTTCAAGGGTGAGGGTGTTAGCATTCCGGATTTTATATTCACAAACAAGAAATCCGGCACGAAGGTATACATGGAGGTCTTTGGATATTGGAGTCGGGATACTGTTTGGAAAAGGATCGAATCCATTGAGAAGATGTTTCCGCATCCGTTTATACTCGTTGTCAATAAGAGCCTAAGAATCAGCGAGAAAGCTGCAAAAGAGGAACTACCAGCGAGGGTATTCGTTTACAACACATCCATCTCCGTAAATTCTATAATCAAACTTCTCAATGAAGTAGATAAATCTCAGGTGAAGTAGATAAATATCGGGTGAAGTAGATAAATATCGGGTGAAGTAGATAAATATCGGGTAAGTACCTCCAATTCGGGTTTTTACTAGATTTGTTTGTTTTTATTTCTCACTAGGGTTTTTCAATATTCCACTAAACAATATCGTTTTTGTGAAATCGTCTCTTATGATAAATATAAAAGGCTTATTTGCTTTAAATGGTATGTCCATACTGATGCCTTTCCTTATTTCAACCACAGTTGCCGCAGCGGCTTCTGTTCCTTTTTCGTTCACCTCAACAACCGCCTGATGTAATACACTTGATATGGATAACTCTCCGGAGTCTTTCGTCATATTGCTAAAATCGTTTGATGTAGGCATCCCCATTGCCTCTAAGTTGTCAAGTATCTCCTTGTAATTTCCTCCAAAATCTATCTTGAATTTAGGTATACTTACCATCAGTTTTCTGGGGGTCATTTCATTTATTGCCCGTTCTATATAATCATTGTTTAACCTATCTAGCACATCATAAACGTTGTTTTTACCATTTGGCAATAAAATATACATACTCACATATTTATCTGTTAGGAACACCTTTTCATCTTCTTTGTCCTCTTTTTTGTCCTCTTTTCCGTCGGTTTTTGTTTCCTTATCTAACTTACCATAAGAAAACCTAGCTATCTCAAAGTCTTTTGTTCTTCTATAAAGATATTTTTCCGTTTTATTCATCATATCAGTTTTTACAGACTTTCCACTTATTGTAATAAACTCTCCACTTCTTGTGTTCTTTTCATCAAATTCTCTAAGCCATTGCCCATAGAAGTATATAGCATTTATTAAATACATAACATCATTTGGACCCGTTCGGTCTATCATTTTTTCGATAAGTCCAGTTGTTTTTTCGCTTATCCAGTTGTTAATTTCATCTTTTGTGGAACTATCCATAAAGTTTACACTCTTAATTATAGCATCGTAATATTCCACCAAAACAGTTTTAAACTTATCAAATACCGGCAGTCCTTCTTTTTGCCATATGGAATTAGCAACGGAAAGTTTTATATTACGAGAATCTTTTGTTAATTCGTTCGTAACGTATTTTATGTATTCGTTTATCTTGTTTATATCGTACTTCTCTATTTTTAAGACCTTTGACATTCCTTCTCGTAGAGAATTTCCCGCTCCGTTATTTGTCATTGATAGTGCCGTAAATATGCTAAACGGTGATATAAATATATTTTGATCTTCTTTTTTATCTTGTGTTCTAACTTCTTTTTCTATCGACTTAAACATATCTATTGCAAACTCATTTAATGATTTAGATATGTCTTCAATTTCTTCTTGTTTTATACTTAGCTTATTTTTATTAACTCCCATGCTTAAACCGATTTTGTTACGGTCATTCTCTTTTATATCATTTTGATTTTCCATATAATTTTGGTTTTTCACATCATTTTGGTTTTTCACATCATTTTGGTTTTTCACATCATTTTGGTTTTTCACATCATTATTGGCAGACGAATTACACGAAACAGTAACCAGTACTGCCAAGAGTATCAAAACAGTAGTAATAATATGTTTTTTCATATTTTCTAACATAATCCTTCTCCTCAACCGGCAATACAAAAAAGTATTTGCCTTTTGCTTTAATCTATTTAGGGTAACCTCATGTCAATCACAACTCCATGACCTACAATAGTGTCAATAGTGTCAATAGTGTCAATAGTGTCAATAATGTCAATAGGGTTACTATGGTAAGCAACACCATCCTTGCTTATAATGTTTCATTACAGAGGATCATTTTTTCACTCAAATCCCAAATATTTATGAGACTAATGCCATATTGAACTTTATAGTATATTCTTTATCCATGTAGTTAAAAGTAACTACAATTTCAAGCTCATCAATATTTGATGTATATGTTGAATGCCACTTAACTACAAATGTAGATTGCACAAGATACAGTGAAAACGTATATACATAATCTATAAAAGAAGTTACATCACCAAGTTTGTAAGTACCCGTAGTATTCTCTGTTAATCTCTTTATATTTGTTTCTTCTTCTTTAGTCAATCCATTTTTATTTATAATATACATATGTATTGGCGTATATAATTCGTTTGCTTTATTTGCCAATCTTGCTTTTAGCTTGCTTTCATCATGTATTGAGAGTATAAACCTTGGCAATTGCTCTATGCTATCATGATGTTCTATTACCTTGAAAGTTTCCACTAGTAACTCGTTTGTGGACTTCTTTGACTTAGATGCTATCTGGTTTATGGTATCGAATAGGTTGTCGGAGTTTATCTCTACATTATTTATGGTGCCGGACAAATTGCTATAAGTAAGAAATATACTTGTTCCCGGTGGAGTTGCTAATATAAGGTCTGTCAATGCTTTATGAATATCCGATAATTCCGATATAGAATATTCTTTTGTTAGATTTATCGTTATATAAATCCTTGCGGTTTCAGTACTTAAGAAGTCTATTTTAATATCCGTTTCGTCCGATGTTATTTTGTTAGTACCATCATCTATACTTACAAAAGACGGTTTACCCAATTTTTCGGAAAGTTCTAATCCAAATTTTGTAAGGTGCAGAACCACAAAATTATTATTCGTAATTTTGTTATTATTAATCAGTGATATATGCGGTCCACCTTCAGGTTTAAGAGATTGGTTTACACTTAATTCTTCCTCAACATCTTCAACGATGGGCTCTTCGTCAACAACATCTTCAACGATGGGCTCTTCGTCAACAACATCTTCAACGATGGGCTCTTCGTCAACAACATCTTCAACGATGGGCTTTTCGTCAACAACATCTTCAACGACGGGCTCTTCGTCAACAACATCTTCAACGATGGGCTCTTCGTCAACAACATCTTCAACGATGGGCTCTTCGTCAACAACATCTTCAACGATCTGTAAATTTTCTATCTTCCGGTAGTGAATAAGGGTCTTCTACCTCTAATTTTAGGTAGTCTTCATTATCCAATTCTTTTATCCATTCGGGTTCTTCTTTAATTTTTTCAGGCTCTTCGTCTTCTTCTATTTCGTTCACAGGGGGCACATCTTCCTTCATCAAGTCTTCGGCTCTTTCCCTGATTTTGTTTATTATGTCATCATCGCCCATTTTCTTTGATAAGAATATAATTTTATTACAATACTCTACCATTTTCTGTTCTTTTCCCCAATCGTCGTATGTTTCAGCGATTCTAATCATTATATCAGCTAATAACCTACTGTACTCACGATACATATTTTTGTTGTTCAAATTTTTTATTAAATAATAATTATAAAAATCTTCATATTGCTTATATTCCTCGATAGCTTTTTCGTACTCACCTTGCTCTCTAAGGTCATCAGCATCTTTAATAGTTGCACTTAGCATGCCACTAGATAGCGACATAACACTAAAAAATGTAAGTATAAGAATAATAGTTATATAATTTGTTTTTTTCACTTTCATAAATAATTTCCTAATTAAGTTTTTTTCAACTACTAATTTGTTACAAACATAATAGACATTATCGTTATTATTTTATAATATGTTTAGCCAATTATTTTAGTAGTTATAAAATATAATCCTTCTAAATCCCTTGTTATTTTGGGTCTTAATATATTTTGGAGACTACATATTGCATCATATAGACATCTTTACTTTTAATACCACTATCGTTTATGACATTATGTTTACAACAAGTCCCTTAATCTCTTCTATTTCAGCGAGTAGTTCCATTTTATCTTTTTGTAATTCAAAAAAGTTATCCGTAATAAATTTTAGTTTCTCATCGATGATCCTAATAATTTTGAGATCAATCTTCCTACCTCTTAAAATACCTACCTTAAAAGCCATTCTCGACGCTTTAGTCAAAAATCTCTTAACGGTGTTTTTATATAATCTTAAATTATTAATGGATGAGTCTCTGTAAAGGTCAGCACCTGCTTTATCTATATCAGAAAGTAAATCCTCTATATCTTTATTTGTTTGCTCCATGATTGTATCTTGCAAAGTTGCTTGAAATACAGATTTCTCTTCTTCAGTTTTCATTATCTTTTTATTTTTATTACTTAGGGTCATTCTGTTATTAATTCTATTATTTTTTTTATTTATAGATGGGTCTACATAAAACATTGTAACCTCCGTGTTACCCATTAATCATAATTTTGATGGATTTACGATATATCATATATTCAATTTACTAAGAATAAGGACAATAAAAAAAAAACAATTTAGTCTATTACAAATAAAATTTAAATAAAAAATACTTGAAAAATAATTTTATGTTACATAAATATATATAGATTAAGAATTAAGTAGATATTTAGATATTTTTTATATTTTTTATACCTACATAAATTTTACTTATTGAATAATATTTATTATAGTCTACACACTTCAGTGATAACTGGTATAAAAGTAATCAACCTTAGATTTTAGTGAAAATTTTGTCTGATGGGGTGATTGCGTAATCTTATAAAAATAT
>PDWI01011845.1_pt1 | contig 16866 bp, 12 predicted proteins | sample 1430891 | NCBI WGS metagenome assembly PDWI01 (sample SAMN01162508, study PRJNA174530) | Oral metagenome, whole genome shotgun sequencing project. | biome: Marine environment; feature: Marine mammal; material: Swab sample of the gingival sulcus; isolation source: swab sample of gingival sulcus...
TAATGACAATAACCTACGTTTGACTACAGGGGGCGAAGGTCTTGCTTTCATTGATGAGCATTACAAGACGACGCTCTTAGATAGTATGCGTACAGATACCATTCGTATTGATTCTATTGTTCGCCGAGATACTATTCATCGTGATTCATTAGTTACTTATCCTTACACTTACTACCGCCCAGATGATATTATCTTGCGTTATTTTGTGCCAAAGGTAGAGCAATATGCTCTTCAGCGTTACGACCGTATTGATTCGGCGAAAATTCAGCTTGAGTTCCTTGCTGAACTTGATACAATCCCAAGCTTAAAGCTCATCAATCCGTCAAATCAAGCGATAGAAACGATTTATCCATCGGCAGAGGGACGCATCTTAACTTGCTTTCTCTTAGACACGCTTCTAATGAAACAGGACTCGCTTCTCTTTACGCTCTACCACGGCAAGACAGACAGCCTCGGCATTAAACAAAATGTTTTAGATACGCTTACATTCTATAAGCCAAGGCAAGCTCGCAAGCGTTCTAAGAAAGATAAGAAAGAGGCAAAATTCTCTTTATTAAGCCTTCAGAGTACTAAGGGTATCTATGCCAATACGCCACAGGATAGCCTCTATATCATTACAAAAGAACCTCTCGTTAATTTCTCTAAAGATAGCCTCAAGCTAACTTATAAGCAGGGGAAAGATACAACCATTCTTGCTCAAGAATTTGACTTAGTGCAGGATAGCTTGAACACGCTGAAGTATTATCTTTCTTTTGATAAAGCTTATGATACGGAATATCTGCTAAGCATTGATTCGGCAAAGGCAAAGTCTATCTATGCTAAGGCTTGTGATAGCCTAGGCTTTAGTTTGAAGATTAACAAGGAAGAAGACTTTGCGAATTTAGAAGTTAAGCTCATTGGTTTGGATAGTCTCGTAATCGTTGAACTTTTGGACAGCCAAGGAAAGGTTTTACAAGAGCAGAGAGCTTCGCTTACGCCCCTAAATACAAAGGGAGATAGCCTTTCAAAAGCCAAAGTGCAAGCAGACCCAATGCTCACGAATCTGCTGAAAGAGCAGAGCAAAGCGAGTAAAGAGGATAAGCAAGCCCTTGATAGCCTTCAGCTCAAGAAGGAGGCTGAATTAAGAGCTAGTAAGCAAAAATGCTACATTCGTTTCAAGGACTTAAAACCTGCTACCTATTATCTGCGTCTTTTTGTCGATAAAAATAAGGACGGTAAGTGGACAACAGGAGCTTATCCCAAGCGACAAGCCGAGGAAGTCTATTATTATCCGAAGGAATTTGAGCTTAAGAAAGGCATTACACAGCAAGAGGAATGGTTAGTTTTTGCTCTACCACTGAACAAGCAAAAGCCTGAAAAACTTCGTAAAGTAAAGCCAGAAAAGGAACAGCAACGCATTGACAAAAACATTGAATACTACAAGCGTTTAGGCGAAAAGATGAAGCATAGAGAGGAGAAAAAGAAGGAAAAAGCTAAGAAGAAAAAGGAGCAAGCCAAGAAAAATAAAAAGCTCTCCAAAGAGCCAAAGCCTAAAAAACCGCTCAAACAATAAGCTAAACAATAATCTCCTCAACCTAATATATAATCTAGGGTGTATCTAATCAGATACACCCTATTTGTTTATTGAAATAAAGCCCAATTATGATAACTCATAATTAAACTAAGTTCCGATTTGTGATACTTAGACAATTTTGGAAAGAGTGAGGGAATAGTCAAAAAAGTTTTCCCAGAAACTTTTTGAAATTACACGGAAAACTTTGAAAAGTTATCGGGGAAACTTTTTTAACAAGTTTAAGTCGTTGTATAAGGCTGATTAGTAGGGATTTAATAAAACAGCCTGTGGCTGTTCCGATTTGTGGTATTTGAATAGTAAAAAAGGGCGTATCCGTTTGGACACGCCCTTTATTGTAGTGTACTCGTCTTAGCGACGACCTTTACTGCCTTTGCCGTATTTGTCGTAGAATGGTCTGTCTTCGCTCTTGCGACGACGAGAACCTTCACGAGACGAACGACGCTCGCTACGTTCATCACTATACTTACGGCGAGAAATAGGACGCTCACGCCTTGGCGAATTCCCGTGAGAACCTTTACGACCACGACCGCCTTTATGCTCTACTCTATCGGCAAACTCGACAGAGATTTGGCGACCTTCTATTTCGTATTGGTTCATAGAGTCCACAACATCTTGTGCATCTTCTTCCGCTACATCAAAGAAAGAGAACTTAGGCAATAAGTCAATCTTACCAATATCCACTCGCCCTGGGACGCATTTGTTAATCAGTTCAATCAGCTTATTAGGGAAAAGGTTGTCCATTTTACCAAAATTGATAAAGAGACGCGTCATACCTTCTTCTGCTTTACGCTCACGCTTAGTGCGAGCGTCTTCCCTTTCGCCACGCTCTCGTCCTGTTGATTCATCAACTTCCTCTACATCATCGTAATAATTAAGCAGGCGACGGAATTCAAGTAGCATCACTCGGCGAATCAAGTCTTCCTTATCCAGCCAATCAAGTTTGCGAGCAATAGCGGGCAAGAAAGTCTCCAAAGTCTTATCTTCCTCTGTATCTACACGCTCAATCTTGTCTGCAAGGCTAAAGAGTTGTTTCTCACAAATGGCTTCTCCTGTTGGGATTTTTGCGTGCTCAATCTTACTCTTGATGATACGTTCAACGGCTTTGATACGGCTCTTTTCACGGCTGTGGCAAATGGCAATCGAAAGCCCTGTTTTACCTGCACGAGCCGTACGACCGCTTCGGTGCGTGTAGCTCTCAATATCATCAGGCATACCGTAGTGAATTACGTGCGTTAGGTCGTTCACGTCCAAGCCACGAGCCGCCACATCAGTTGCAACAAGGATTTGGAGATTACGCAAACGGAACTTACTCATCACGTAATCACGCTGAGCTTGACTTAGTTCGCCGTGCAAAGAATCAGCACTATAACCGTCCTTAATCAGGCTATCCGCAATCTCTTGCGTCTCGCGTCTTGTACGACAAAAGACGATACCATATATGTTAGGATAGTAGTCCGCAATGCGTTTTAGGGCAAGGTACTTATGCCTAGCCGACACCATATAATAGATATGCTTGATATTCGCATTACCTTCGTTTTTATTCCCAACGGTAATTTCCTTTGGATTATTAAGATATTTGCGTGCAATCTTGCTCATTTCTGGTTGCATTGTTGCAGAGAAAAGGAGCAAATGGCGTTCTTTAGGAACGGCAGAAAGAATGGTTGTTAGGCTTTCGGTAAAACCCATATTAAGCATTTCATCGGCTTCGTCAAGCACGACTGTCTTAACGTTTTCAAGCGATGCTTCGCTACGCTCCATAAGGTCTATCAATCTTCCAGGGGTAGCCACAATAATCTCTACACCACGACGCAAAACCTTGATTTGCTTATCAATCGGTGTGCCTCCATAAACAGGCAAAATATGTACGTTAGGTAGATGACGGCTGTACTCCGTAAGGTCGTCTGCAATCTGCAAACATAGCTCACGAGTAGGGGCAAGCACTAGAGCCTTAGGGCTTTTGCTTTCGCTATTGTCTTCTGCAAGGTGATGTAGGAGTGGCAAGCCAAAAGCTGCCGTCTTACCTGTTCCCGTTTGGGCTAAGGCAATAAGGTCAATGGCATCGCCAAGGAGATAAGGAATTACTGCCTCTTGAACAGGCATAGGATTTTCGTAGCCAAGTTCCTTAACGGCTTGACAGATTGGGGCTGATAAGCCCAATTCTTCAAAAGTTGTCATAAATGAATTTATAAAGTGATTTTGAGTTCTCATCTTAGTTTAGCGACTCTCACACTTCTAACCTTATGAAGAACTCCCTGTCGTGGAGCTAGCGACAAATAATTTTAGCTCACGTGCAAAGGTACGATAATTAGAACTAAAATACAAATAATAAGAAAATTAAATAAGCGAAAGGGAACGTTTATTCAAGTGCTTAGTACTATTTTTCGTTCTTTTGGGGAACTTATCTTGGTTTGTAGCCTTACGGACTCTAGTCTGTTACGGAACAAACTGCAGTCTGCACGGGGACAAACTGTAGTCCGTCAAGCTACGAACTAAGCATTCCTTTGGAAAAAGGCGAAAACTAAGCCTAAAGCTAACAAAAAATAAGAGGATGTGCCGAAATGGCACACCCTCTTATAGGTTTATGAATTATGATAATTTGTTTTATTTCTGTTCGGCGTCCTTACGACTTTTGTCTCCAAGATAACCGCCGTGATGACGAAGAGCGTAATCTTTTGCCTCAAAACCAATCTCTTGCATTAGGCTAACGACCAATAAATCGCCGATGACGGTCATCACCGTTGTGCTAGTCGTTGGCGTAAGCCCAAGGGGACAAAGCTCTTTTGGATTGCCTGTAGAGAGGCATACATCTACGAGTTCTGCTAGAGGACTATCAGCTTGTCCTGTAATCAAAATCGTTGGAATGTTTGGTCTTAGTCTGCGAGCTAAATGCACAAGCTCAAGGACTTCTCGCGTCTTTCCCGAATTACTGATGAGCAGTAGCGTGTCGCCTTCGCAAACCATTCCGAGGTCTCCGTGCTGTGCTTCGCTAGGGTGCAGGAAGTAAGCAGGTGTGCCTGTCGAAGAGAAAGTCGTCGCTATATTAAGTGCAATCTGTCCCGCTTTGCCCATTCCCGAGGTAATGAGTCGACCATTCCCCTTATGGACACGTTCCAGAATGATAGAGATTGCCTCTTGATAAGGATTATCTTTTGGAATAGACTGCAGAGCTTTTATTTCTGCATCAAGCATTTCTGCTATAGAGAGCGTTTTTTGCTGATTTCCTTTCATCATTATAATCTAATTTGTAACGCAACAAAGTTACAACAATATAAAGCTTAATCCAAAAGAAAAGAGAGTGATAAATAGTTCGTTTCAAGCTTTTATGCTCGAACTTTCTCTTTGTAGAGCTTGTAGCGTGCCATTACTTGGCGAACATAGTTGTAGGTTTCTCCGCCTCGCAAGTAGCCATAGCGACAAACGGGGTCTTTGTAATATTCGGGTTTGCGTTTGAGCAGGATAAAGCGTTCGACGTGATGCTCCCAAATGCTATCAATACCATTATTATATTTGCGAGCTAGTCGCTGAGCATCTTGCACGTGTGCTCCTCCTGCATTGTAGCCAGCTAGGGTAAACTTAATCCGCTCTTCTGGATTTTTGACTGAGCGAAACATCTTTTGCGTCGCAAGCAAGCAATCAACCGAAACACGGATAGAAGTCTTAGGGTCTAGCAATTCTGCTTTGTTCGCTCCGAAGATACGTCCCGTGCTAGGCATTATCCCCATTAGTCCTCTCGCACCAGACCAACCGATAATCTCAGCTTGGAAATTAGACTCTTGATAAGCAATGGAAGCGAGGATTTGCCACGGCCAACCCAAACGCTTAGCTTCCTCACGAAACAATTCATCATAAGGCGATAAAGCTCCCGCTTGAATGAACTGATATTCGCCTCGCCAATCATAGCGTTTGCGTGAAGAAGCAAAACGCTCTGCCTGACGTTGGATGAAGTATTTCCTATATATCTGTTTATAGCTACTAAGGTCTTGCAGACTATCCGCCCAATTATTCAGTGCAATAGCCAAACCTTTGCGTCCTTTCGGACAAATCCATTTAATCTTTTGTGGGAAGCCAACTTTAAGCGACACATCTATATTAGGATAATACCTCTTGGTAAGCTTGGCAACTTCTTCATCAACCAAAGCATAATCTATATTGTGGCAAGCAACCAAATCAATAAGTTCCTCGGCTGAAGCAATGCTGTCTTCCGCTGTTTTCAGGTCAATATGTCCGCCCAATTGCTCGGAAAGTTGCTCCAGACGACGCTGATAACGTGAGCTTTCTTCCACATAAATCCGCTTACCTAAGAGCTGTGGCACTTTGCTTATGTACATTGTGTCCTGAGCGTTTGAGCGTTTGCGTTGCACAAGAACAATGCCACTAACACGCTCCAAACCAACGAAATCATACGACTGCTTCACTTCGCTCGTTACGGCTTCAGGGCGAATGCACAAATCTACCGCTTGGCTCGTGATAAGTTCGTGGATACTATCCAAACTCTCTACTTGATGCAGGCGAAAAGGGCATTGGATATGTTTGGCAAAAAGCTTAAGCAGTTCGTATTCAAAGCCCATTGCCTCCTCTTTATATAGGAAATAGGTCGTCGCACCTGTATTGCAAACGACCTCAAGCGTATCGGGCAGACGCATAGCTTGTTCTAACTGCTCTTTCGCTAGAAGTTCACTCATCCTTTTATTTCGCCACAGCAAGCTAGAGCCTACAAGTAGCAAAGCTAAAGATATAAATAGGATTTTTGAGCGATAGCGATAGAGGGAGATAGTGCGGATAGTTTTCATATTGTCCTTAAGTCTTTCGAACAAAGATACACAAATCTTAGAAAAAGAAAACTTCTCCTCACAAGAGCAATTTGCTTTATGAAATTAGTTATTCTTGATTTCTATTTCTGATATTATTTGGCATATCGTAATCCAATATCTTTCTATAGGTCTGTTATTCAGATTGCCTTCTCTTTTTCTGCTTTACAATTTCGATGCTTCTTGTTAAAATAAATATTATAATTGAATATGCTAAAAGTTATGTCTTATATGAATGTATTTGTGAAGTTTTGTTGCGATTGCCCTGAAGTTTTCTTGTTTGCTTATATAATGCGAAAAGTGTATATTTGTTTGTAGAGTTATTAAGGAATAATTATTGTCGCAAATGTTGGGAATTGAAGAAGTTAGAGAATACTATTTAAGTTTGCCCTATGTATGGGAAGATTTTCCTTTCGGAGAGGACATTTTAGTGCTGAAAGTCGGTATTAAGATGTTTGCTTGCATTCCACTTAATGAAAGTGATTTGCATATTGCCTTGAAGTGCGACCCTGAGCGTGCTGAAGACTTGCGAAGCCGTTATGAGGGCGTACGACCTGCCTTTCATTTTAATAAAAAGCATTGGAACGATGTTAGTTTTAATGCTGATTTGTCCCAAGCGGAAATTTTTGAATTGATAAAGCATTCTTACGATTTAGTTTGGGCAAAGATGACTAAGCGACAGAGACTTGAAGCAGAAACTATTTACAAACAAGCAAAAGAATAAGCCTTATGAAAACAAGTAATATCTTTTTCCTAGACGAAGTAGATAGCACAAATCGTTATCTAAGAGAGTATCTAAAAGAGAATAATCCTGAGAGCCTTTTCTGCGTTGTGGCAGAGAACCAACTAGCAGGGCGAGGACAGGTTGGCAATTCTTGGCACTCAACTAAGGGTTATAGCCTAACCTTTTCTTTTTATCTTGGTTGTGGCGGGCTAGACCCTCACAAGCAGTACGTGGTAAGTGAGTTTGCTGCTTATGGATTGTATAAGACAATTAAGCGTTATCTCACGGAGGAACAGGCTCAAAACCTCAAAATTAAATGGCCAAATGACATTTATTACGGCGATAAAAAGCTTGCAGGAATGCTCATTGAACACAACATTACAGGAAAGAGTATTGAGTATTCTATCATTGGGATTGGGCTAAACCTTAACCAAGAGACTTTCCCAAGTGAATTGCCTAATCCGATTTCGCTGAAGCAAATTACAGGCGAAGACTATACGGCTGAAGAGGTCGTTGCTCGTATAATGAAGCGTTTCGGTTATATGAAAGAGAACTTTATTATGCAACATTTTGGCAACGTTCATAATGCTTATATGGAGGCACTCTATCGCCGTGAAGGTTTTTATCCTTATAGAGATAAAGAGGGCGACTTTATGGCACGCATTTATGACGTTCAAGCTAACGGAGAACTCGTTCTAGAGCGTGAGAATGGAGAACGCTCGCACTATGATATTAAAGATGTTGAATTTATACATTAGACACTGCACTAGCCTAACAAAGCGAGAGCTTGAAGGCGTTAAGAAACTAACAAAAGCTAAGGAACGCAAGGCACAAGGCTTATTCCTCGCCGAAGGTTATAAGCTTGTGCGTGATATGCTTGGGGCTTTTCCCCTAAAGGATCTGTTTATCTCCGAAAGCCTTTTCCTTGAGCTAGAAACGAAGCTTGCAGAAGTGCCGAAAACACTTTTGCAAGCTATAACTATTTTACCCGATAGCTTTAACTTTTCTCGCCTTTCGTCGCAGACAACTCCTCAGCCTGCTTTGGCTGTTTTTGAATTGCCTAAATATGACATTCAAGAGGTGTTTGAGGCAAAAGGCTTAGTGCTTTTCCTTGATGCGGTGCAAGACCCAGGGAATTTAGGCACAATACTCCGCACTGCTGATTGGTTCGGCATTGAACATATTGTCTGTGCCGAGGGGACGGCAGACGCTTTCGCTCCAAAAGTTGTGCAAGCAACAATGGGAGCTTTGTCAAGGGTGAAAGTGCATAAGCTTCAAGGGAGTCCTTCTGATTTCCTTAAAACATTTGACGGCATTAAGCTTGGCACATTTCTTGAGGGTGAGAATATCTATACAAGCGACTTGGGGATAGAGAAAACTCAGAGACAGCTTCTTATAATGGGCAACGAGGGACAAGGTATTAGTGATGAGGTTGCTCTTTTCGTAAATCAAAAGCTCACAATACCAACTTTTGGCGAAGCGACAGGAAGCGAATCCCTCAACGTTGCCATTGCTACGGCTATCTGTCTCTCGGAAATCAAGCGTCGCTCAAATTAAAACTTTTGCTTAGCATCAGTACTTTTCTAATTTAACACAATGAAAGCTACAGAATTATCCATATTACTTAGCCCTAAAGAGGCGTATTGTCAGCATAGCGTTGAGATAGAGCATTACTTAACCGACAGCCGTTCTTTTATCACAGCGGACAAAACTGCCTTTGTGGCAATCAAAACCTCCTCAGGCGACGGACATAAATATATTGAAGCAATGTATCGTTTAGGCATACGTTGCTTTATCGTGGAAGTGGGTTTATCCAAACTTAGAGAGCAATACCCTAATGCCTCTTTCCTTTCGGTTGATTCCTCTATCCGTGCTTTGCAGAAAATTGCTGAGCATCATCGTAAACTTTTGGAGCATAAACTTGTTTTAGGGATTACGGGCAGTAATGGGAAAACCATTGTTAAGGAGTTCCTAAATAGCCTACTTGCAGAGGACTTAAACATTCGTCGCTCGCCAGCGTCTTACAATTCGCAGATAGGCGTTCCTTTATCGGTGCTAAAGCTTAGCGAAGAAATGGACTTAGGCATTATTGAAGCTGGGATTTCTGAGCCTAAGACGATGAAGGCTCTAAGGGAAGTAATTAAACCAAATGTAGGTCTGCTGACAAGCCTTGGCTCAGCACATATTGAGCAGTTTAGTAGCAAAGAGGAGCTTTTTGACGAGAAGCTTCAGCTCTTTGAGGACTGTGATAAAATTTTTGCTTGCCTTGATGATGAGCAAATTATCCGTGCTTGTGAGCGAAATAACCTAAGCAAAGGCCTGCAGGGTTGGAGCAAAAAGCAAAAAACAGCTCTCATCTATATCGCCTCAATGAGGAGAAAGAGCAAGCAAACAGAGGCAAGCCTAATCTACAAAAACAAGACTTATCAGCTTTAGCTTTATTGCGAGCGAATATCCCGAGCTATTCCTTAATGCAATGGCAAGAGTTCCCAAGCTTGAAGGGATAGAAATGCGACTTGAACTGAAGAATAGTTTCTTCGGTAACGTTTTGATTAACGATGCCTATTCTTGCGACTTGGAGGCCTTACGCATTGCTCTTGACTTCCAGAGACGTAGATGTAAACACAGTGCTATGCCTCCCGTCTTGGTGCTTTCGGACATCGTTCAGACGGGGTTAAAGGGCGAGGAACTTTATCAGCAGGTTGCTGACCTAATTAAAACCTTTGACATTCGTGAGCTATTCGCCGTTGGCGAAGAGATTAGCAAGCAGAAACATCTTTTTGATTTCGTACAAGCGAGCTTCTATAAAGATACCGATGAGCTTATCAATGCTCCACGCCTCAAGGAAGTTAAGGAGAGTTGTATCTTAATTAAAGGGGCTAGACGTTTTGCTTTTGAGCGACTTATCCGTTCGCTTTCCCTAATGGAGCATCAGACGACTCTTGAAGTTAATCTCTCTGCTATCCGCCATAATCTCAATCATTACAAGGCTCTTTTGCCAAACGGACACAAGCTAATCTGTATGATTAAAGCGGACGGCTACGGCTTGGGTGCCTTGGAGATTGCAAGGCTTTTGGAAGATACCGCTGTGGATTACCTTGCTGTTGCGGTAGCTGATGAGGGGAAATATCTACGTTTAGAGGGCATCAAAAGTCCAATTATCGTGATGAATCCCGAGCTGTCTAGTGCGGAAACGCTTTTTCAATACGACTTAGAACCCGAAGTGTATAGCCTTGGAATGCTAGAAGGCTTGCTTATTCAAGCTAAAATGCACGGCAAACAGCATTATCCTATACATCTAAAAATAGATAGTGGTATGCACCGCTTAGGCTTTGAAGAGGGTAGTTTGGATAAAGTTATTGAGCTATTAAAGGAGAATGAAAGCCTACAAGTAGCGAGCGTTTTCAGTCATCTTGCAGGGGCTGATGAGGAGCGTTTAGATGATTATACGGAGCTACAAGCCGAAGCTCTGCAGAGAGCTTACCAAAGAATTTCGGAAGGCTTAGGCTACAAGCCCTTACTCCATCTGCTTAATACGGCAGGGATTGAAAGATTTGGCAGGGATTATGCTTTTGATATGGCACGCTTAGGACTTGGACTTTACGGCATTAGTCCGATAGAGGGCGGTGGGCAAAATCTCCGTTCTGTGGCAAAGCTTACGACAACTATCCTACAGGTCAAAACTCTTAGTGAGGGCGATTGTGTAGGTTATGCTTGCCGAGGTGTGGCACAAGGCGAGCGACGTATTGCGATTATCCCAATTGGTTATGCGGACGGCTTCCCTCGTCGTCTTGGCAATGGCAGATACTCCGTTTTACTCCGTGGGCAACTCTGCCCTACCATTGGCAATATCTGTATGGATACTTGTATGATAGACATCACAGATGTCCCTGAAGCTGTGGAAGGCGACAGGCTAACGCTCTTCGGCGAAGCCCTACTAACGATAGAAGCTCTCGCAGAAAGTTTGGAGACGATTCCTTATGAAGTGCTAACTTCTCTCAAGCAACGTATTCAGAAAGTCTATCTACAAGAATAAATTACGAACTAAGTTCTATCCAAATAAAAAAAGCTTAGGGGAACAATCCTCTAAGCCTTTTTTATTATGTCTATACCAAATTTTCTTTTACTTTTTCTTATCCAATTCTTTGGCGACACGAAGTAATAAAAGCAGAAGAAGGGGCATTACGACTAAGAGCGGTGCAAGTTTTCTTAAGTCTAGGCACACATATCTATCTAGCACATAGGCTAGTAAGAAAATCAAAACCGACACAGCTAGTATCAGTAAAGCTTTCATTCCCTTAGTCTTAGGCAAACGATATAAATATGCTAACAGAGGGCTAAGCAAGAATACTATAACCATTGTCCAAATAAAATCATTCATAATATTTTCTTTTAGCTTGAATATCAATTTATAACAAAGATAAAGCATTTAGCTGTGGGGAGCTATAGCTCTTGAATGCTGTGGCTGAGGAGTTGATAGATTTTTTTCAGATGAGGCTTGTCGGATAGGGCTTTTAGATGTGCATTCATTGTGTTTGTATCACGGCGAATAGCAGGACCCGTTTGAGCTTGCTGAGCAGGTAGTTCGTGGAGCTTAGCAAAGGTCTCGTCAAGTAAGGGTAAAAGAACTTTTGGCTCAATACCTTCCTTCAGAAGAAGCTCCTCTGCAAGTGCTACGAGATGATTGCTGAAGTTACAGGCGAAGACTGCCGAGCAATGGAGTTTTGCTCTGGAAGAGCTATCAAGCCAATGTGTGTTGTTAGATAGAGCATTAGCCAAATTTTGCAAATTTGCTCGTTCCTCCTCTTGATTAAGTTCTAAGTAAATAGGTAGCTTAGTCCAGTCAATAAAACGTTCTTTGCTAAAGGTTTGCAGAGGGTAAAGCACGGCGGAGTTTGACTGATATTTGCTCATTGCGTCAAGTCCAACAGAACCTGCAGTGTGTAGCCAGAGACCTTTAGTAGAGGGCATCTTAGACCAAACTTCATCAAGGGCAGAATCTACTAAGGCGAAGATGTAGAAATTAGCTTCTTTATTCACTTGTTCTACTTGGTTAATGGCTTGTACCTCATTCAGAAAAGGCGTGCGAGCAATTAAATCTTTTGCCGTCTCAAGCTTTCGGCTAAAGACTTGTATCACTTCGTAATCAGCTAAAGTACTGAGCTTTTGAGCTAGATGAAAGGCGACACGACCTGCTCCTAAAAGGACAATTTGTTTAGGCATCTTAGAATAATTTAATGTGCGGAGATATACTTAAATATAGCTCAAAATAAGAACTAAGTTTGTCCTTTAGGAGTGGATTAAGCCAAATCGCCCCAGAGACACCAAAGCTATAATTCGGTTTTTGGATAAGTGCATAAGAAAGCTGTCCTTGTAAGTAACAAGATTGCCCTTTGCTGTCAATAAGTTTATCCCAAGGCGTTATGGCTTGAGCAAAAGGACTTCCTAAAGTACTGATGAAATTCCGCCCATACCATAAGTTGAGCTTAGCCGAGAATTGCTTCTGCTCTAACTTATTTTCAAGAAACATTCCCCAGCCTTTGTCAATTGGGTAATGCTCGCCTCTCTGACTATAGGCCAAACCGTATAGGCTTGTCTGAAACTCACAAGCACGGCTAAAGATTGAAAGTTTTTGATGATATTCTAGCCCAAGAGCTAGATTTGCCCAAGTATGTACCGTGTCGGCAACGATATTTGTTTTGCCCCCTCTGTGAGCCATTAAGCTCTGTAGCGAGACTTCCCAATGAGATTTTTGTTTTTGGGCAAAGCGTCTTTTGAGATTTAGTCCAAAGAAGAAAGCCTCTTGATGCTTATCATCATTAAAAATAAAACTTCGCCAATCAATCCATAAGTCGGCTTGAGTGCGTCTGTCTTTGTACTTTATTTGAGCACCTGTCTCGCTATCTGAACTTAGATTCAGTTCAGGGTTGTAGAGCGGAGCAATAAGTTCGTGCTTAGCTCCTCCCTCCAATGCTCCAAGGATTACTGCCCATTTGCCAAGGACAATGGAAGCTTGGAAGTAAGGAAGCAAACGAAACTTACGATAATCATTACCTTCAGACGACCAATAAGGCAAATCTCTATAAGCTAAGCCTTGTGGGTACTTGCTTGCCCCCCAATAATACATATTTTCTACACCGAGCTTCAGCTTAATTGCTTTCTGTGTAGGAACACTATAATCTAAGAAAGCCAAGCATCTGTAACCAGGGAGTGTGTAGTCTCTTGTTATTTCGCCTGAGTATTCATTGTTTCTAAAGAAGCCTTCACCAAGCAGATTTAAGGACAAACTTTGCTTAGAATTAGCTTTGTCTTGCTGGAGAACAGAGCTTTCTTGTCCACGATAATAGCTTTGAGCAAGGGCATTGCTTGAGTAAAATAATAGTAGTAGATAAGCTAATGTCTTAATTCTTTTCATTGTTAGTTTGACTGAACAAGCTATTTATGATAAAACTTTAGATGATGTAATTTGATTGCCTTTTTCTCGCACTTTAGGTAGAAAACAGCTATATACATCTTCTGCCTTGGGAGATGGCTCAAGTCAAGAACGTTCTGCCCAAGTTCAAATTGCTTATGCTGATAATGGAGATTACCCGAAATATCATAAATCTTTAGGCTAGGTATTTTATGCTGATAGACGCAGAGATTGTTCATATAAACGTAGAGCTTTCCCTTGCTGTAGTAGGCAAGATTGCTAATCTGAGGCGTAGGACTTGAGGGCGTTGTAACGGCTTGCTCGGATTGAACGACGAGGTCTAACCAAGCTTCTTCATCGTGCGTAAGTAGAGGCAGTTTAATCGGTTGTCCAAGTTCGTCTCTTCGGAGCGAAAGAACGTATTGCCCTGCTTGAACTTTCACGCTTGTACTAGGCTGAAAGACTTCAATCGTATCTGTAAGAATAGTGCGTGCATTTGTATTAAAGCTTGCACTCTTTTGCTTATAATAATGGTAAGAAGGCGTATTGATTTCGTTAGACCAAATCGCTTTACCAATCTTATTGTCTTTAATTGGACGAAGCTCTAGGAGATGCTTGGGGAAGTTAAGTTGCAAGTCTTTATTCCCTTTGAAAACGTAATAAGCACCAAGCACTTCAATCTCGCCCTCGCCCTTAATATCAATGATACGTGTCAGCGTATTCTTTTCGCCTTCGTAGGCTTGTAGTTCTTTGTTCTTTCCGTAGAACTCACTCAGACGATAGACCTTTTTATCTTTATTTGGGTCGTAACCCTCGCAAGTTTGAGCAAGTGTATTCTCTGGGTCAAGCCAAGGGCTTAATGCTTTCTTTGGGTCTGTTCCTTGCCAAGTCTTGCGAATAGCGAAGAACTTATCATTGTAAGCATCGCCACAATTTGAAACTCCTCCTGTCAATGCCCCAATAATTCGCCCTTGCTTATCAAAAAGAGGTGAGCCTGACGAACCGCCTGCTGTCGTACCTATTGTCCATTCCTTGACGTGCCAATGCGTATTTAAGAAGCTAAAGCCATTAACCGTATACGTAGGTAGCAGTTCAAGCGTTTTATCTTCAGAAAGATTAAAACGCTTAGTTGTAGCCGTTGGGTGATGAATGTTGAAGAACGCTCCTTTAGGTTGAGAACTGATATTCCAACCTGCAAAATAAGGATTATAAGCAGGCGGAATAAAAGCTTTCCCCTCCGTATCTTTAGGCAAACCAGTAAGCTTTAGTAGAGCCATATCTGCCCCAATGTTATAAGCGACAAGCTCCGCTCCGCTGATAGACTTTTCTTCGCTACCTCTTATATTACCATTCGGAATAGGGCTTTCAAAACCAAAGAATACGACTGCCGTGCGAACTGTCTTCTTGACACGCTCAAGGTCGTTAGGATAAGCAAAAAGTCTATTGACGCAGTGCGAGGCAGTCAGAAGGTAAGGCGTGCCGTCGTGCTTAGTATTGTTGATGAGCGAGGCAGAAGACATTGTATCGCCGTCCGTAATCAGTAGGACAACTGAGCGAGCTTGCAGGTCTTCCGCCTTGTGCTTAACGACGTTATCAGCACAAGCCAATTTAGACAGTGTAATATGATTAATGTTGAACCACGGCTCGCCGTCTGCAGAGCCATAACGCTCTCTGTCTTTTAGGTTGTCCAAACTCCTAAAGCCGTGCGAGAAACGAGTAGTCTTGAAGGGTAGTATTTGCGATTTATCTCCCAAAGGAGCGACATAAATAAGCCGAACTTTTTCTCCTCTTATGGGGGCTAATTGCAAAGTCTGACTTGCTGAATTATTAAGCGAAGTAAGAGCTTGATGACGCACATTCGCTCCATAAACAAAGAGCTTAGCGTCGTCTTCCAGTTCGTAATCCTCAAAGAGTAGGGAACTCGAAATAGCCTTGGGACTTGTGATAGAGAACGTCCAAACGTAATGTCCCTCTTTGTCTTGCGACCATTCGCCGAGCCGAGCCAAATCCAGTTCAAGCGAGCGATTGACCGCAAAGCGAAAGACACGAAACTCCGACGCTTTATCTTGACCTTTTACACTTCTCAGTTCATCAGTCTTCAGTTCTCCTAGCACCAATGCCTTCTGCCTGTTTGTCGAACGAAAGCTTGGCAAAGGTTCTAGTTCGCTCATCTTCGGAGCTTGTGCAGGGACGGTATATTGAGCCTTCGCCTTGCCTATGTTGAGCAATGCAAAAAGGCTTACTATATATATAATGTATAATCGTTTCATTTCTAATTAGCTTTAAGACTGTACAAAGATAGAGAAAATACTTTGCAGATAATCTTTATCTTTGTGTAGGGAAGTTAAACTTATATCACAGCACTATTTATTTATGGAAGAGAAAGAATTAAGCTTTAGACCCGAGCTAATGCGGAAAGGGATTACTTATTGTCTCAAGGAGGATTGCCTAGCGAAAGGGCGATGTTTACGTTATTTAGCTTTTCAGCACGATAAGGAGGTTACTTCGGCTTACTTTGTAAATCCTTATCAAGTGCCGAGCAATGCTAAGTGTTCTATGTTTCTGAGCAACAAGGTCGAACGAGTTGGGCGTGGTTTCCGCCGTGCCTTACAGCAAATCCCTTATGGCAAGGTTAGAAAAATTCGAGACGAAATGATGTATACTTTATCTTGTGGTCGTTCTGATTATTATCGTTATATGAGAGGGGAAAAGATTTTAACTCCACAAGAAGAAAAAGAAGTTGAGCTATTCTTCCTTGATTATGGGCTTAAAAAGGAACAAATCTTTGACAAATATGAGGATATGTACACTTTAGATTAGTGTTTTATTTTGCTTAAATTAAAATTTTGCTAGGCTATACTGATAAAAAAGTATAGTCTATTTTTTTCTTCTTACGTAAAAACAGCTAGTGCCAAAGGCTTGGGACTATCGTCCCAGTAGACTGGCACTGCAGTCCCATGCGTCTGGCACTATCGTCCCAGACTAATGAAACTATAGGAACTTACTAGAGAATGAATTGAATTGTAACTTACTTATCTCAGTTAGGTGAGGGATAAAGAAAAAAACTCCTTGGCAAAATTCTTATTTTGCCAAGGAGCTGTTAGACTATTTAAGTGAAAGGAGAGCTTAGAGCTGTCGGTAAACTTTGAGGTAATGCTTGTAGAATTGTTTCCATTCAGCTTGCTTCGCTAGGGCGAACGACTGCTTACGCAGTTCTGTTAGTGTGCCTAGTTCGCCTTGAGCTTGCTTGATTATTTGCTCTACAATAGCATTTAGCACCGCTTCTCTATTCTCATCATCTCGGTCAATGACGCAAACAGGCGTCTTATATTCTTGGAAAACTTTATCC
>PDWI01005219.1_pt1 | contig 16865 bp, 12 predicted proteins | sample 1430891 | NCBI WGS metagenome assembly PDWI01 (sample SAMN01162508, study PRJNA174530) | Oral metagenome, whole genome shotgun sequencing project. | biome: Marine environment; feature: Marine mammal; material: Swab sample of the gingival sulcus; isolation source: swab sample of gingival sulcus...
GCTACGACGAAGAATATTTGCCACATCTTGGTCAGCTGACGTAAAGGTATCGCTTCCATCACATAAGAAAATGATAACATCAGCGGTGCTAATAGCGACTTCCGCTTGATCTCTCATCTGCGATAAGATGATATCTCCTTTTTCTGTTTCAATACCACCTGTATCAATAAGCGTAAAATCTTTCCCAGTCCATTCTGCATCCGCATAAATTCGATCGCGTGTAACCCCTGGGGTATCCTCCACAATCGAAATACGTGCTCCTGCCACATAATTAAATAGTGTCGATTTACCAACATTCGGTCTGCCGACAATCGCCACTATAGGTTTGTTATTTCTACTATTCATATTTTTTCCGTTTCTATCTTTTATCTTACTCTATTTTCGCTGCAAGCCTTTCTAACATGTCATACAACTTCTGCAACACAAACAAAATTTTCTCTTTTTTACTTTTTCCCCATCGTTTTTTCTTCAACCAACTGTTTCAGTTCATTGTAAAAGCCATCAACATCCGCAAACTCACGGTAAACGGATGCAAAACGAACATACGCCACATCATCCAATTTTTTAAGCCCTGCCATTACAGCCTCTCCAATGAAAACAGAAGACACCTCTTTATCCATGCTGCTCTGCATTTTTGCTTCCACTTCATCGACAATTTGCTCCATTTGAGCGGCACTAATCGGTCGTTTCTCACACGCTCTAATAATGCCACTAAGGACTTTGGCTCTATCATACTGCTCTCTGTCTGAATTTTTTTTAACAATCAGGATCGGCATTTCTTCAATTTTTTCATACGTCGTAATCCGCTCGCCGCAAGAGATACATTCTCTCCTGCGACGGATTACAAGACCATCCTCTGTCGGTCTTGAATCAACGACCTTCGAATCACTCGCACCACAAAAACGACACTTCATTGCTTAAACTTCTTTGGAATACTTAGTTTGCTCTTCTTGTTATCGTGATCAGAAGATTTGGAATCAAAATCTCTAGGGCTCTTGAGTCCCAAAGATAAACCTGAACTACTTGTTTTTTTCGCTTCTGGATCTTCCTGCTGAATACCAGTAGCAATCAAAATAACACTAACCTCATCACCAAACGAATCATCTACGTGTTTTCCCATCTTCAAATTCACATCTGGCGAACAATGAGAAGTGACCAATTCGCTCATTTCGTTGTACTCCATAAAGCTGAGTTTGTCTTCGGTAGAACTAACCTTGAATACAACTCCTGTTGCACCATCAATCGATGTATTGGTAAGCGCTGAATCCAGTGCCTGCATAGTCGCCGCAACACCTGCTCCTTCTTCAAGAGTAGATGAACCAACAGACATATGGGCAACACCCTTATTTTCCATAATTGTTCTAATGTCGGCAAAGTCTGTATTAATTTCATTACCGTACTCAAGCACTGTGCCCGCAATTCCTAGAATCGCGTCTTTTAACGGCTCATCGGCAAGCGCAAACGCTTCTGAAAAAGACAAGCGCTTCGTTGCCAATTCAATGATTTTGTTGTTGTTGATAATAATAAGCGCATCCGCAAACTCTTTTAATTTCTCAATCCCATCTTGCGCTTTTTTCATTTTTTGCGCACCTTCGTGTTTAAACGGTGTAGATACAACACCGACAACAAGAGCACCCGACTCCTTTGCCAGTCTAGCGATAACTGGAGAAGCTCCTGTACCTGTTCCACCACCCATTCCAGCGGTTACAAATACCAAATCACGGTCTTTAATCCAATCTGCCACTTTGTCAACGCTTTCCTCCGCAGCTTTTCTGCCTTTTTCTGGATCACTCCCTGCTCCTTGCCCTTTTGTACTTTCGCCAATCAGAACCTGATTTTCAAGTCCTGAATGAACAAGCGCCTGCTTATCGGTGTTTACTATTACATACTCTATCGAATCATAAGTATGGATTTTAGATGACGCATTGTCTGTCACAATTCTCCTCACAACGTTATTACCAGCACCACCAACACCTAGAACGGTAATCTTTACAATGTCATCATTATCCCTATAATCCATAAGCCCTCCATCATACTGATTTATTTTCTTTGTACTTTTCTCAATTTCTTTGTCATCGTTTGCACTAAACTCAGAAAACACAGCACAGCTAGCCTCTTGAGTAACAAGCATTTGGGAATTTCCATCCGTTTCTCCAAAATCAAGCTCAAATTCAAGCTGTACATATGATTCTTTCATTTTAATTATTATACCATATATAGTAAACAACTTCTACTATAAATACAAGTCTTTTTGCTCTCAAAATAAAATACAACAAAATGTTAATATTTTAAGCGAGTAACCCGCGCTCATCAGCTAGGCAAAAATCCACACACCCTATTTTTAAGGGGTTCTAAAACAGAGGAGTCACCATTTTTTTTATATAAATAATCGAGCGCTATATGAGCACCGCTATCCATACCTTGACAGCCTGCCAACAATAACACATCGCCATCCGACACTGAATCCAACGCGGAAACAACTGCTGTTCCCAGTTTTTCGTGCCACTCCACTTCAATGCCTTCCTCTTTCATGATGTTTAAAAATACGTTCTTTTCATCAGCCGTCAAAACATCCTTTGCACCTACCGTTTCCTCAGAGGCTGTAGCTATTATTTTTGTCACCCCTAATTTTCTAAGATGCGGAATCATTGCATATGCGTTCTCGCTATTTACAGTCACCCCCCTAGAACCTCTTACTGCATAGCAAAGCACAAAATCATTAAACACCTTTTTATGCAAGGTCTCAAAGGTAACATCAATATTACCGGAATTCGCAAAGTGATCATCATAAATCGTAAAGTCTCTTTCATACACACATTGAAAACGGCGCTCTACCCCTTTATAAGCCTCTAGTCCTTGCTTAATATACCGCTTATCAATCCCTGCAGCATACGCAACAGTTGCTGCGCTCAAGGCGTTTACCACATTATGATAACCAGCTACGCCAAGGGATACCGCCACTTCACTTCGCTGTCCTTCTTGTCCCAAAACCATTGTGAAATTCCCTCTACCAGTACTCAAATCTAGTTTTCTTATATAGCAAGATAAAAAGGCGTCATTATAAGCCGCCACACCAGAATCCCCCTCTATCGAAGGCACATAATTGGCAGAAAAAGCCAAAACATCGGCTTTCGTCTCGTCTTTTATTTTGTAAACTAATGGTTGGTCTGAATTTAAAACAAGAATAGAATCCCCATTGAGATGTTTGGGAATAGACGCTTTCACGCTGTAATATGTTTCAAAATCTCCGTGGTCATCAATATGCTCTCGCGAAATATTATTAAATGCAAAAATATCATAATCAACACCATAAACGCGCTTCATTTCGACCGAAATAGAAGAAACCTCCATGATGCACGCCTTGTATCCACTCTCGACCATTTCGCTCAAATATCGTTGTAAATCAGCTGAATCCGGAGTTGTGAGAACAGAAGCCTCTTGTGACTTCCCAGTTCGGGCATAAACCGTACCAATAACCCCAGCAGGAATACCTGCTGCCTTGTGTATTTCATCCAACATAAACGTTGTAGACGTCTTGCCGTTGCTTGCTGTAACCCCTATCATCTTCATCTTTTCAGAAGGGTGACCATAAAAATTTGCACTCATCAAAGCAATCGCTTTTCTGGTATCTTCCACATAAATTCGACAAATGCCATCCTCTAAACGAACTGAATTCCCATTTATGTTTTCATTTTTCAAGGTTTCAAGCTCTCTACCCGCGTCGCTCTTCACTCGCTTATCACTCTTTAGCTCCTCAGAATCTCGATTTTTTAAAACAACGGCAACAGCACCTTTTTGGATAGCACTGTCAATAAAATCTTCACCGTTTAAGATTTTGCCCCTATGTGCTACAAAAATAAATCCCGATTCAACCTTACGCGAATCACATACAATACCTTTTATCTCAGTATTTTTAGGAATCAAATTTACAATATTACTACTTTCCACGTCATCTAAAACATCGATTAAATTCATATATTCTATACCTCATCTCCATAATAACACTTATCAACAATACTCATTATACAAATTTAAGAGCGGAAAACCAAACTATCCTTCAAATTGACTTCGATACAATTTCGCGTAAAAACCGCCCTTTTCTAACAGCTCTTCATGCCCGCCTTGCTCCACAATATTTCCGTTATCAAGAACCAAAATAGTGTCAGCGTTTTTTATCGTTGACAAGCGATGCGCAATGACAAAAGAAGTACGTCCATGCATCAAATGATCCATAGCACCCTGTATTTGAAGTTCTGTTCTCGTATCAACCGAACTAGTAGCCTCATCAAAAATCAAAATTTTCGGATCCGCTAAAATTGCCCTCGCAATCGTAATCAACTGTTTTTGCCCAGCCGATATATTCGTGGTTTCCTCGTTGATTTCAGTGTGATAGCCCTTTTCCAACATCTTAACAAAAGTGCCCACGTGCGCTTTTTCAGCCGCCTCAATCACCTCTGCATCCGACGCTGAAAGCCGCCCATAACGTATATTTTCCAGTATTGATCCACTAAAAAGCCATGTATCTTGAAGCACCATAGCAAACTGAGACCTTAAATCTGCCCTGTCAAAATCCTTCACAGAATGTCCGTCAATAAAAATATCGCCTTGATTAACATCATAATAATGCATCAATAACTTTACAAGTGTTGTTTTCCCTGCTCCTGTCGGTCCAACAATCGCAACCTTTGTACCAATTTCAAAATCAGCACTAAAATCATGGATAACCATATCATCCGCATCATACCCAAAAGAAACGTTATCAAAGCAGATATGCCCCTTAATTACATCAGGCGAAACAGGGTTCATAGGAGAATCAACTTCTTCTGCTTCTTCCAAAAACTCAAAGACGCGCTCCGAAGCCGCCAGCGTACTCTGAAACACATTGGTCACGTTCGCTAAATTGACAATTGGCATATTGAAATTTTTCAAATACTGCAAAAACGCTTGAATATCACCCACTGTGATAACACCACGCGTCGCAAGCATTGCACCAAGTATCGTAATCAGTACATATCCTAAATCAATGACCACTCGCATTGCCGGCATCAACAATCCCGATAAAAACTGAGATTTCCACGCAGCGGTGTACAAACTGTCATTTCCCTCTTCAAACACCTCTATTGTACGTGGCTCTCCATTAAACGCCTTGACCACTTGGTGACTTGTTATCATCTCCTCCACATGAGCATTCAGTTTTCCCAATTCCGCTTGTCTAGCACGATAATGCTTTTGCGTTTTTTTAATAATCGAACGCGTCATTGCCATTGAAATAGGAATAATCACGAGGGCAGCTAATGTCATGTATATGTTGATAGAGAACATCATAATCAAAATACCAATAATCATTGTCGTCGAAATAATAATTTCCGACAAACTCTGACTGAGAGTCTGAGAAATTGTAGAAATATCATTGGTCACCCTAGATAAAATTTCCCCCTGTGGCACTCTATCAAAGTAGGAAAGGGGTAAACGATGAATCTTACCTGCAACATCAGAGCGAAGCTTTTTAGAAATACGATAGGAGACATAAACCATCAAAAGTCCTTCTCCATACTTTAAAAGCGCACTTACAACATACAGAACAATGAGTATAAGCAACGTTTGAGATATAACCTCAAAGTCAATACCCACACCTTGTACTACACTATTATAAATTTCAGTTGTAATCGAACCGATTAATCTAGGGGCAATAATACTAAATGCCGCGCCAAAAATTGCCATCACAATCGCCAGTGCAATCTTTACCTTATGTACACTAGTAAGTTTAATCAATTTTACAAACGCAGCTTTTTTATCCTTAATTTTATACTTCTGTTTTTTCTGTAGAGGGTCTTTCTCTTGAACCACATCCTCTTTATCACGTTTGTTTTTAGATATATTCTCAACAGATGATTTCTGATTTTGAGCAAAATCAATTTGTTTCGATTCCTCTTTTAGAGATGTGTTTCTCTGATCAAAATTAATTTGTTTCGGTGCGGCTTGTTGTGAAAGTTCCTCAACCGAACGCTTTTTCTCAGAAGATTTTTTTGCATACTTTTTATTCTTTTTAAGCATGAAGTTCCTCCTCTGAAAGCTGCGACTTGGCAATCTCACGGTAAACAGCACAGTGTTTCAACAATTCACTATGTTTCCCAACACCAACTATTTCGCCTTCCTCCAACACAATAATCTGATCTGCTTGTTTAATACTAGAAACCCGCTGTGCAACAATAATAAAAGTTGCATTAGCGCATTGATTTTTAAGGGCTGTTCTGAGTGCTTTATCTGTTGAGAAATCAAGCGCCGAAAAACTATCATCAAACAAATATAACATGGACTGATTCATCAGCGCCCTAGAAATCGTAAGTCTCTGTTTTTGTCCTCCCGAAAAATTCATGCCACCTTGAGAAACATGGGTTTCAATCCCATCATCACTCTCCATCACAAAATCATAAATCTGCGCTGTTTTTAAAGCTGCTTCAATTTCTTCATCCGTCGCATCTTTTTTCGCAAAGAGCATATTGGATTTGATGGTACCACTCATTAAAATTGATTTTTGAGGGACATAACCAATATGATTTCGGATACTCTTTGTTGTCAGGGTTTGAATATTTTTATCGTCAAAATAAATCGCGCCATCAGTAACATCATAAAATCGCATAATAAGATTCAGCAAAGTCGTTTTTCCAGAACCCGTAGCGCCAATAATCGCCGTTGTCGTTCCGGCATCTATCGTAAAAGAAATATTTTTAAGGGCAGGCTCCCCCCCTTTTTCATAGCAAAAAGTAACATCGTCAAAACGAATATTACCATTAAAATCGTTTAAATCAACTGCACCTTGGTCACTGATAGATAGTTCCGTCTCTAGCACATCCGCAATACGATTCGCAGAAACCGACGCTCTAGGAAGCATGACAAACATCATGGACATCATCAAAAACGACATAATAACCATTATCGCGAACTGTATGTACGCCATCATATCCCCTACTTTCATAGAGGATGCTGCAATTTCTTTCGCCCCAAACCAAATAATAAGTATCGTCGTTAAATTCAAAACCAACGTCATACCAGCAGGCATTATCACAATCAATTTATTAATGTATAAACTATTGAAAGCAAGTTCTTCATTGGCGTCTTCAAACTTGTCAATTTCATACTTTTGAGTATTAAAGGCTCTCACAACCATCGTGCCACTAAGCGTCTGACGGAGCACCTTAGTCATTTTGTCAAGTAACTTCTGGAACTTCTTAAATCTTGGTACAATTAACTGAAACAAAATCACAATAGCACCAAATAGCACAATCACAGCAAGTCCAATCGTCCACGACAAACTCACTGATTTAGCCAGCGCCATACTAATCCCGCCAATTGCCATAATCGGCGCCATAAAAATCAGTTTTGTCATCGTAACAAGCATCATCTGAATCTGCATCACATCATTGGTACTTCTTGTAATCAACGAAGCGGATGAAAACTGATCGAACTCTCTGTTGTGAAATCGCTCTATCTTAGAGAATACCGCTGTTCTGAGATCTCTTGCCACACCCGATGCAAACTTAGCCGCGAAATATACAACACCTATAACAGCTATCGCTGAAACGATTGATACACCAACCATTTTAGCACCAACTTTTATAATATATTCTCTTTGAAGACTTTCTAAATCAATTCCTTTTTGAGTATATTCCTGCACAATTTCCCTATAGTTTAAAGAATCAATTCCACTTTGTTGAATTCCAACATTCACAATATCAGACATAAAATAAGGCAACGCCAAAGAGGCAGTCGCTTGGATTAATGTAAAAAACATTACAGCCAAGTACAACCACCTATAAGGCTTGAAGTATTGTTTAATTCTATTCATCTTAAATTGTCATATTCCCCTACGTACAATATAAAAGTACATTTATTGTACTACAAATCCTATCTTGTAATACTACCGCCCTATCATATCATATTCTTCAACAAACAAGCATCCAATTTATTTTAGAAGACTTAACAGCTAGTTTTCTGTCTCCTCTTTTTCTATGATTCTATTTACAATCCTATCCAATATCATAAACGACTCTAGCACAATATCTTGTTCCTCTTTTGAAGTATTCTCCATCAATTCTTCAAAAATACTTTCCGCCACGAGTCTCTTCTCTGCAACCGATTTTAAATAAGACTCTGTAAAATATACATACACAACTCGTCTATCCGTAATATCACGAGTACGCTTTAAAATATTTTTTTTCTCCATTTTATCAATAATACCAGAAACTGTTGAATTCGAAAGTCCCATCAGTTTGGCTAAGTCACTCATTCTCTGCTCGCCATTTTCATAAAGAACATGGATGATAACAGATTGAGAAGCTGTTAAATCATTCGCTAGGTACTGCTCTTGAATTATAGAAAAAACATACTCCTTCCACTTATTTGCAGTATCCACAACATGATATTTTTGATTATTTGACACTTCAGTCATCGTAACACCTCCCCCAAAATAAAAATAAAACAATGATTATCTTCTTTAAATCACTGCTTACTTACTATAAATTTACTTGCTATAAATTTCCACGGGAATATTACCACAATAATTCATTAAAATCAAGATTTATTCATTTATTTTTAGAGAATTAATTAATAAATATAATTAGAATTAAAATAATATAAGCCAGACGGACTCATCCAGCTTATATCGCTCCTATTTTCTTCATAAACATTAACAGTTTTTTATGACATATTCCACACAACTATCACAAACAAAACCATCTTTCAGTATATGAAGTTGTTCCGCCTCATCGAGGCATATGCTACATGTGTTAATAAAAATCGCTTCCAAATCCATACCTTCTGTTTCATAAACCATGTTTTCCATAGCTCCTCCTTTGCTTTCTCCTCAAGATACAGCACCTAGAACTAAGCGACTAAACACAGATAACAAGTTGTATTAACCAAGCATCTTTCTATATACTAATATAGCATTAAAATGAAATATTTTACAGTTAAAATCGTTTTGTGATTATTTTTCTTCATTATTTTTATTTAATAAAAATCTTAATCATTACACTATCGCTTCGTCTCCTTTCTATTTTTGCATCCTTTAATATTTCTAATCATCCGCTACTTCTCCATACTTTTGTTAGAATTTTCTATATATTTAGCTTCAATTTATACAAAAAATATACAAATATATGTGTTATAATAGCTTGGAAATATCTTAAAGGAGTGATGCTTACGAATAATCAACAAATATATCAAGGATCTTCTGACTACATTGTGTCGCCAGAATTGATGAACAGTGTCAATATTGCAATTGCACTGAAAAAACCTCTTTTAATTAAAGGGGAACCAGGAACAGGAAAAACAATGCTAGCAGAAAGTATTGCAAAATCAATGGACAAAGAGCTTGTCATATGGAATGTTAAATCGACAACAAAAGCTCAAGAAGGGCTTTATACCTACGATACCGTACAGCGTCTATATGATAGTCAATTTGGCGAAAATGATGTTGCTAGTATTGATCAGTACATTAAACTTGGAAAACTTGGTGAAGCATTTAACGCAGAAAAACAAGTTGTTCTACTTATTGACGAAATCGACAAAGCGGATTTAGAGTTTCCAAATGACCTACTCTGGGAACTTGACCAGATGAGTTTCTATATTCCAGAGACAAAGAAAACCATTAGCGCGAAAAACAGACCAATTGTTATTATAACAAGTAATGCAGAAAAGGAGCTTCCTGACGCATTTCTAAGACGCTGCATTTTCCACTATATTGACTTCCCCGATCCTGAGGATATGGAACGCATTGTAAAAGTACATCACCCTGACACTGAGCAAAAACTCATCAATCAGGCAATGGACGCGTTCTATATGGTTCGAAATATCAGAAACATTCAGAAAAAACCTAGTACAAGTGAACTTATCGACTGGGTTCAAGCGCTTATTGTGGGAGGAATCAGCCCAGATACACTGAAAAAGGAAATTCCATTCCTCGGTGTTTTATTAAAGAAAAACGAAGATTTAGACACCATTCTCAAAGAACTTGACAGAAATAGACAAAGCAAGACGCGCACATTTGGAAGAAGATAAAGTATGACTACACTCAAAATCACGCGAAAAACAGCACGGCTACATTCTAGAAATAATCGCTTGATAGCGGATAGAGAGGGTTTTCATGTTTACTGATTTTTTCTATCACCTAAAAGCAGCTGGAATCCCTGTTTCATTCAACGAATGGAACAGTTTGATTGATGCGCTTGAAATGGGTCTCGCGGGTTCCAGTCTAACAGGTTTTTATAATTTATGTCGCTCGGTACTCGTAAAAAGTGAAACGTATTTTGACCGTTTTGACCTTGCCTTCGTTCAGTATTTTGGTGATGTCGAAACCCCCGAACACATCCCTGATGAAATTTGGGATTGGCTCGACAAGAATCTACCTGCTCGAAAATTTACAGAAGAGATGTTAAAAGCCCACAAAAGGCTTAGTTTAGAAGAACTAGAGAAAATGCTGGAAGAACGCTTAAAAGAACAAAACGAAGAACACCACGGCGGAAATTACTGGATTGGAACGGGAGGCACTTCACCTTTTGGTCACTCCGGATTCCACCCTGGTGGTATCAGAATCGGCGGAGAATCCCGCAACCTCTCCGCTATGAAAGTCGCAGGAGAACGAAAATACCGCTCTTACCGAACAGATGAAACGCTTGGCACAAGACAGTTTCAGCTTGCTCTCAAAAAACTGAGACACCTTACCACTAGAACCGATGGTATGAAAACAGAACTCGATCTAGACGGCACCATTAATCAAACCTGTAAAAACGCTGGTCGTTTGGAACTTGTTTGGGACAGACCACGAGAAAATGGCATTAAAGTGCTGCTTCTCATGGATGCAGGTGGCTCAATGCACTACTACAACAAACTCTGTAGTCAGCTTTTCACCGCTGTAAACCGAAGTGCTCATTTTAAAGACTTGCAGATGTTCTATTTTCACAACTGCATTTATGACCAACTTTATCGCGACCATCACTGCTACGGCGATGACTATGTCGAAACTGAACACCTCCTCCGCACGCTTGATAAAGATTACCGCGTAATTATCGTTGGCGATGCCTCTATGGATCCCTATGAACTCATGAGTCCAGGTGGCATCATCTACTGGGGAATGTACAACGAACACGCTGGGATTGAATGGCTTAAAAGACTACGTACACACTTTGAGTACTCAGTGTGGCTCAATCCGATTCACAAAGAATACTGGCGAACAGCAAGAGGGTACTTTACCATACGCAAAATATCAGAGGTGTTTCCAATGGATGAGCTGACTGTTTCAGGCTTGGAGCGTTCCATTTCGAAACTTAAATCAAAGAAACGATAAAATAAAAATAACAGACTAATATTTTATAAATTAAAAAATATGCTTCGTTAAAATTCAATTTTTGTAAGACCGCTACTCAGAGAGCGAACTAAGTTCACTGCGTTCACTGGATTTCGCTCTCTTCCGAACCCGCTTAGAGTCTTAAAAAATTAATTTTAAACTTCGCATATTTTACTTTTATAATAAGCTATTTTTTATAATAAGTTATTATTTTATATTCTTTTGATTATTTTACATGCAAAACAACGCTCAACCGAAATAGTTTAAAAGACAAATAATGAGACGGATAAGAAAAAGGAATACTCTAAACGAGTACTCCTTTTAAATTTCATCTTAATCTAATTCTTTTTACTTCGCTTGATTTATTTTATCAATAACCTCTTTCAGTAATTTTTCTGCTTCTTCGTTTGGAACTTGGCAAGTACCTGCATTAAAGTGACCGCCGCCACCGTATTCTAGCATTGTAGTACCAATATTCACAGGATTGTCCTTCTTAAAAATCGACTTTCCTACTGCAAACACGGTATTCTGCTTTTTAAGTCCCCAGATAACTTGGATAGAAACATTACATTCAGGGTAAAGCGCATACTTCACAAAGCGATTACCCGGATAAATCGTTTCTTCTTCTTTTAAATTGACAACCAAGACATTGCCATGTACCGTTGCATTGTCTTTAATCTGCTTTTCAAAGTCATCACGATACTTGTTGTAAAGCTCCACGCGTTCCTGAATATCTGGCATTTCAAAGATTTCATCAATCGTCATTTTTTGGCAACACTCAATCAAATCCATCATCAAATTATAATTTGAAATTCTAAAATTTCTAAATCTGCCAAGACCTGTTCTAGCATCCATCAAGAAACTCAAAAACTCCCAATTTTTAGGATTTAAAACATCGTCTTTCGTAAACTGAGCACTATCCGCCTTGTCAACAGCGTGCATCATTTCTTCCGAAATTTTTGGCAACTTTTCCTTGCCTCCATAATAGTCATACACTACCCTAGCTGCTGAAGGCGCATCTGGGTCAATAATATGGTTTTCTTTTTTCTCTTCGTTTCTAGTCATCTCACTGAGATGGTGGTCAAACGCAAGATACACCCCATCTACATAAGGTAAATTGGTAGTAATATCATTATCAGTGACTTCAATCAATCCGTCCTGCATATCCTTAGGATGTACAAATTTAATATCATCAATTAAGTCCAATTCCTTTAAAATAACAGCACACGCTAACCCATCAAAATCACTTCTTGTAATCAGTCTATATTTAGACATTTTTCCTCCTACTTAGTACATTATCACAAAATTAATTATCGCATGAATAGCTCAAAAAATCAATTTTATACTAATCTCAGTTTATCATCTATCACTTTGATGTTTATTTTAATCAAAAGTCAGTTGACAGCTAGAAAAATTTAACCCAAATATGGCAATGATTTGTAAATTTGAAGCTAATGCGAACGAATAGACTTGGACTCCAATTTTACGATAACCTCTGAATCCACCGCCCCTTTAAACATATCAATCAAATGTATTTCATTGATTTTATAATATGGTAGCAAAGATTTTAAGTCTCGACACATCGTCGCATGGTTGCAACTCATATAGATAAGCTCCACAGGCTTAACCTGCAAAATCCCATCAACAACATCCTTAACAAGTCCACTGCGGGGTGGATCGACGATAATGGTATCGTAATTTGCAGGTTCTTTTATTTCATCGCTCACATTCCAGTTGGTATTTTGTTTCTTTTGGTTCGAAAAATCCAAGCTATTTTTATTAAAACTACCATTCAAAAAGCGCTTCATGTATTTCGCCGTATCCATAGAAGTAAATGTGAAATTACATTCGTTATTCTTTTTTACATTGTATTTAGCGTGTTCTACCGCACGCTCATTCGCCTCTACGCCATGCACACTTTCAGCATTTTTACCGACAAAGAGTGATAAAAATCCTACTCCACTATATAAATCAAGCACACTGCCTCGCTTTTTATCACCGATAATATCAAGCGCTGCCTCTGCTCCAGATACGGAATTTTGAAAAAAGCCGTCAATATCTACACAATAGTCAATTCCTCCTATACGCATAATCGGGGATTGCCCTCGCATGCCATTTTTGTCCTGCACGCCATACAATGGCACATCACAACCTTTTATCTTAAATACTTTCATCGAATCTTTGTGTTCGTTTTGTCTAATTTCATCATTTTGAATAGCTTCTTTGCTTTCAATATTCTTTTGGTTTTTAATTGTTTCTTTATTCTTATCTAAATTGTCTGCGTGTAATAGCGCATTACATAAAGCGCCATCCGTCGCGAGATAAAATCGATTGCTCGTATCTCGCCGTATCACAATATAACTCGCCGCTTTTAAATCACCTCGAAAAAGTGCGGATTTTAATCCCTCGACAAGTTCTGCGCCCTCTTCTGTAATCAACATTTTATAATCAGGCTCGTAAATCTCGTGACTTTTATGACGATACAAACCTATTTTTTTATGTTTTGAATCCACATGTAGACGTAGTTTGTTGACAAGGTACGAATCCGATAGGTGAACAAAAAATTCAGGTCTATCTTCTTGTCCTTTCTTAGCACTCAACTCCTCATCTTTCAACTGAGTTTTCGCTTCGTTTTTATCATACTCTGAAAAATCCAACCCCGCAATCTTTTTCAAATTCTGTTCCAAATGGCCAATCTTAATTTCCATCTCCGCCTTTTCAGTAAGTGGATATAGCGGATAAGCATCGCCCAATGGATTTTCCTTAAATCTCCTTTTATCCGAATATTCTTTAATTTCTAAAAGCCTGCCAATCTGAAACTTCTTTTTATCCTGCACAACTTCATATTCGACCACATCACCCGTGAGCGCACCGTACACGAAAACCACCTTTTCCGCACGAATAACCCCTGCACCCTCGCTTGTTATATCTACCACTTTTCCAATCATAGTACTAGCATACTAGATATCCAAATCGAAGACAAGTAAAAACTACCACAGCAAGCCGTGGTAGCCAAAATTTTATAGAAGGTGTATGAATATTTCTATTTAATCTCTCGAATATGTCTGAACAGTCACGTCATCAAGCCATTTATGCCTTGGGTACAACTTAGTATATTTCCAAATATTTTCACGCCACTCTTCATCTGTCATACGGTCAAGACCTGTCTCAAATTCACGGTTAGAATACACCAAGCCTTTTGTAAGCGTAGGCTCACCTTCGACTGGCACAATTACATAGATCGTATCAAAACCTGTGTTCCCTTCGTGGAGTACTCTTTCATGTTCAGGGTCTGTCGCAATATCTGTCACAATCGCCGCGTTATACTCTTCATCGGCATCATAATCAATAATACAGCGATCAAATATTTCCCAAAGTGCATCCCCATAACCATCAATAAACTCATAGTCCTCTGTATCAAGTACAGTGCCTTCCAATTCTTTAACAGAGATTTCAGCTAAACGACTACACACTTCTTCAAACTTCTGGAGCCCCATCTTATCTTGATGAAAAATCAATTCCATGTCTTCAAGGCCTTCTCTTGTAGCACGAGCAAGTCCAGCACATTTCGCATAAAGCTCTACCTCAGGCTCAACATATCCCTTTGGCATTTCAATCTCTTCAGGCAGCATACACGCCCCTTCGCAATCCGCATAGGGCTGCTTCGCATAGAGCACCGTATTGTGCTTTAGCTCCGTATAATTACCGAGGAAAGTATTGAGTTTCTTTTTCATCCACGCGTCTGTTGTCATAAAAGCAGGATACCCTTCAGGTGTCTTATCTATCACTGTTTTTAGGCTAGAAAGCCATCCGTAGTATAGATTGCTTTCCCAAGTTCCCTCATCAATTCCCGAAACGAGGTCTTTCATCTTCTGCATATTCTCTGGGTAATTTTCAAATTCAAAATCCCCAGCATTCTCAAGTAAATCAGTTGCCAAATCAGAGCCGAACGCCGCTGCCACATCAATAGATTTCGGAAGCTGTCTTTTTTCACCAGCTGGGTTTTTAAGCACCTTGCTATAAATCAAATTCTGAATAATCTCTCCATCTAAAATATAACGCTGACCCATAAAACGAATCGTGTTAATATCTTTCGCACGGTCTTCCTCATAGTTAGGATTGTCCTCAGGATTAACCTCGACAATCATTGAATTAATCTTCGGCGCCCTAGTCTCTTTGAGTGCTGTGATTAATTTCCCAGCATTCTCCTCATTGATAGCAGTTTCCAAACTGAAATTCTCTCCCAGTACATCAATCAACACCTTCGTACTCTCATCCATCGAAACATCATCTGATGAACCCACAAAAAACTCTGTAATTGAATAAATATCATTCCAATACTGATTAATTCCCTCAGAATTTTTACCCACTGTCATCAAAATTACACTTCGCATATCATCATCGGATTTTTTTGAAAAACTCGCTCTACCATACCACATCATCGCCTTAAAATAACGCTTTAGCTCCTCTGTATTTGTATAATGAGAACGTGGTTTATATTGACTATAATCTTCTTGCATCGGTTCTTCATGATTCATAGACAGGATTGGAGAATCTATAATTCCTCCCTGTTCATCAATAAGTTCCAACTCGCTTTGAACAATACTTTTTAACTCCTCTGGTATCATCTGCATCACAGACTCTTTATTGCCAAGAAGAGCCGACGCCACTGCAAAAAACGCCATATTTTTCTTTGCTGCTGCCTCAAACTCTGTATCTTTTACACTTGAATACGCCGATATTGAATACTTCAGCATATTGTTAGTCATATTTGCAGCTTCCTCAATTAAAAACTTTTCCTCTACGTTCTCCAAAATGGATTCAAAAATCCTTGCATAAGTATGAAGCACACTATCCGTTGTAATAAAAGACGACAATGCCCTTTCTGAGTTATCAGAATAAAGCTTATACACCTGTGTTTCAGGATAACTTGCTTCAATATAAAAATAATTGCGCTCCAGTAATTCCATCGGATGATTTGAATAATTCTCCTGATAGTTCCCAATTTCTTCACCAAGTTTTCCAAGATTTACATTAGCAAGCCCCTTTTCTACTTCATACTTTGGCACATTTACAGCATGTGTAGGTATCTCGACACTATATTTAAAATTACTTACTCTAGTACTTACCACTGCACCAGAATTCACTTTGCTCCCCTTTTCCTCATTTTGAATATCTGCGGGTTGTTTTGACTGTGATTCCGTTGTTCCGACATTTGAATCTGTTTGTGAAGTAGGTGTTTCGCCATCCTCTACCGTACAACTTGTCATAAAAAACGAACTAAAGAACAGAATTGTCACCGCCAAAACAAACAGCAACACACCTATCAAAAATTTATTATTTCCTCTCATCATACATCCTCCTACTATATATCCAATTAAAACCCTCTTTTTGTGACAATAAATTTTATTTTATCATCTTTTGCTTCTTATCTTTTCTGTAATCAGCAACCAAAGGGAGCAAATTCAGTATAACTGAACAAATAGTTAAAAAATATAATATTTTTCCCATAGTAGGTACC
>PDWI01005664.1_pt1 | contig 16865 bp, 16 predicted proteins | sample 1430891 | NCBI WGS metagenome assembly PDWI01 (sample SAMN01162508, study PRJNA174530) | Oral metagenome, whole genome shotgun sequencing project. | biome: Marine environment; feature: Marine mammal; material: Swab sample of the gingival sulcus; isolation source: swab sample of gingival sulcus...
TTAATGAATTTGGAAGTTTTTCCATTAAAAAAACACTGATTTCTCAGCGTTTGTTTGATTTAATATTTTATATTTTATTGATTAAGTGTCGAAAACCCGACCCGTTTATGTTATAATCTAAAAAACAAAGAAATAGGAGTATAAAATGAAAAGGTATTCTATTATAAAAATCGCAATTTTTTTATTGCTAATTTTAACCATCGGATTCGCATTGGCTTCGTGTTCAGATTCAAGCGGTTCAAATGAAAAAGAAAATGATGAAAAGACATCTGAAGATTCAACCGCGGCTGAAAATGAAGCAAATAAAAATAGCGAAGAAGAAAAAAAATACACAGAAGAGCTCCAAAAGGTACCTGTAAAGGGCGGAGAGCTTTCGGGAATACTTACAATCCCCGCAGAAGTTCCTGACGCCTCAAATATGCCCGTGGTTCTATTTGTGCAAGGTTCCGGCTCACCTCCAAAAAACGGCGTTGCAAACGAGTTTGGTCTATTAGCTGAATCCTTAGCGGACTATGGGATAGCTAGTTTTAGATATGATAAAAGGGGTTCTTATGATTCAAATTCAATAGTAGTAGATGAATCTGAAATAAGGGTAGCCGATTTTGTCCAAGATATAGAGGAAATAATAAAATACTTAGAAAAGGACAAGAGGATACACCACGTATTCCTCTTAGGTCATTCTCAAGGCGGACTATTTGGATGTCTAGCAATACAAAACGTAAAGGTGGACGGTTTTATTTCTGTATCTGCTCCTGGAATAGACATAGGAGAAACTATGAGCAGGCAGATAAAGGAGAATCCATTTAATCCAGATGACTTAGTTAAAGAGGCAGATATAGTAATATCAAAGTTGAGAAATGGCGAAATAGTAGAAGAAATAAGTCCTGAACTCGCTCCACTCTTTAGAAAATCAGTACAACCATATCTGATAGACTGGATGTCTTATAATCCAATAGAAGAATACAAAAAACTTGAAGGTATACCAACAATAATAATTCAAGGCAAAAACGACATTCAGATAACAATAGATGACGCTAGAAGACTTGCTGCAGTTATACCTGATACTGAAGCTATTCTAATAGATAAGATGAGCCACGTTCTAAAAGACGCTGCAACAAAAGAAGATAGAATAGAACACACAAAAATATATTCGAACGTAAAAGCTCCAATCAATGAAGAGTTGGTAAGTGTAATAGTGGATTTTGTCAATACAACTAAGAAAACAAACTAAAAGTTACTTATTTTTTGAGTTTTCATTTCCTTATCTTCGTATAAATGCCTTGGTGAAGTAGTTACTGTAAAATTGAGGGGAAAAAGTATATATGCCATTTATTTCAATTTCACCCACCATTTTGCCTTCTTCGTAAATAATTCTGAATAAATGAATTTATCAGCTTAGTAATTGTACTTTTCCTGCCCCCATTTCTTCCACATAGTAAAACACATTCTTTTTTACTTACTTTTAAATTTACATGAGGTAATATCATTAGCTTCTGATTTTTTATTATACTTATAAACTACTTTTCGCAAATTAACCGTAAATCCTCCCCAATGTATGCAAAAACAATATTACTGCTAAAAAGACAATGTCAGGTATACCAAATTTCACTTCAAAATATCTGGTTTTTTTGCAAGGATCCCCAATACACTTTGTTTCTGCGGCTTTTGATATATCATCAGCAATATTTGTAGCTGATATAATGATAGGCACACTTACATACTCAAAGTACCGCACAGGGTTTTTAAATGTTATCCTTCGCATTTTCATGGCTCTCTTAATATTTTTCTTATCGTCCTTAAATGCAGGGAAATACCTAAACATAACAGCAATAGGAATAACTATAACTCTAGGTATTTTCATTTTTTCCATAGAAATTATCATAGAACTAACATCACTTGTCGCTATCAAAAACTTACCAGACAAAAAAGGCAAGAAAAACAACTTTATAGCTAAAGCAAGCATTAGGAGATAATCTCTCACAAATATAGGTAAATTCATATTCATTCCAAGTGATAGAACAGCAACTACAATATAAAAGATTACAACTTTTATGGCTGTACTTTTTCTGCCATTAATAGCAAATAAAATAGAAAAAAACACTACTATAAGCAATTTGAAAATTTCTAAAATATCTGTGCCTACATTAACTCCAAAAAATATAGTGACTAGAAATATGCTTATGGGTGTAGGATTAAATTTTCTTTTTTCATGCCCATACATTAAGCAATCCCAGCTTTTTCAAAGTGCTTCTTGAGCATTTTTTTGCCAATTAAAGCGCCAATAATCCCACCTGCAAACGCCCCTACAATAACAAGCCCCATACTTGGCCAAGAAATAAGTTTTTCAAGTGCATTAATATACTCATTAGACATTCCCATTCCAGAAGCCAATTTTAAATACTTATCATGCACAATTAGTATCTGCATAAGTGACCCAGATATCCAACACGCTAAAAACCCATTAGCAATTGCCATATGTTTAAATGACTTAAATCCACCCTTTCTAAAAACAAATTCTGCTAATCCTACAAATATTAAAGAGACTAACGGTAATACATAAGTATGTCCCATAGCAAACAACAACAACGGTTCCAGCATACCAAATATTAACAATGCCCAAGGCTTGTGTACTTTTTGCATAAATAATATAACTATAGGTCCTGTAATTATCCCAGCAACTGCTGGATAAACTAAAAATAGTATTGGTAATGCTACTCGCATAGCAAAACCTACTCCAAAATGTACCACCATATACATTACAAAAAATACACCTATTATAACTAAATCTTTAATTTTCAGGTTTTTATTCATCTTGTTCTCCTATCTAAATATTCAATTTACAACATCTATTCATTTCCTCAGCCCAATGATTAAGATAGAAATACTTTTTTACATCATTTAGCGGTTTCAAACTGAGCTTTATACATATTTGCAAATATACCTTTACTATCAATCAAATCTTTTGACTTTCCACTTTCAACTATTTTTCCGTCTTTAAGTACCAATATATTATCCGCATCAAGTACTGTTCTCATTCTATGCGCGATAATTATAACTGTTTTATTTTTTATAAGTTCAGATATACTTTCTTGAATCTTACTTTCATTCTCAGCATCTAATGAAGCTGTAGACTCATCAAGTAGTATAATAGGAGCATCTTTCAATAAGGCCCTCGCTATTGATAGTCTCTGCCTCTCTCCACCTGAAAGTTTTTCACCATTTTCGCCAATTAATGTGTGATATCCCTCTGGTAATTTTTCAATAAATTCATCACATCTTGCAATCTTTGCTACTCTTCTTACTTCCTCATCACTCGCTTCCGACCTACCAAGTCTAATATTTTCCATTACGGTCGAATTAAATAGTAATACATCTTGAAATACAATTGAAAATACACTAAGTAGTGTTTCTGGTTCTATAGTTGATATATCAACCCCACCTAATGTAATCTGACCCTCATCTATATCCCAAAATCTTGCCGCAAGTTTTGCTGCTGTCGTTTTACCACCACCAGATGGACCCACAAGAGCAGTCACTTCTCCTTGCTTAGCAATAAACGATACGCCCTCTAAAACATTTACTCCATTTTCATATGAAAACTTGACATTATCAAATTTTATATCAAAACCATTGGGTTTTATATATTTTGCGCCTTCTTGAACCTGCATTTCATTTATTTCTTTAATTCTTTCCACTATTGAATTAAGCGATATTAATATTGATAGATAATTCAAAATACTCATAATCGGTCTAAATATCGTTGCTGAAACAAGTAAAAAAGATAAATAGGTAAATACTTCCACCTCTTTAGCTAATAATAAATACGCACCATAAATAGCCACTGTTGCCATACCTAGTTTTAAAAGAACAAATGAAATATTCAAAGCAACACCCATAGAAACTTCTAGTTTTATCTTTATTTTTTTTTGTTCACCAAGTTTATCTTCGATAGCTTTGACAAAGTATTCTTCTCTATTATAGGCTTTTATTTCTTGGGCGAGATCAAGTCTTTCCTGAATAGCATCTATTATCTCTCTATCGTTGTAAAAATGATTCTTCATACCTTTTTTACTATAACTTAGAGATAAATAATAAAGTACGAAGGATAGGGGAACCACCCAAAATAACGACAAAGCAAGTCTATAATCATAGATAAACAACATAGTAGCAATTATAACGGTACTTATAACACCTGAGTACAGTTGCGGAACTGCATGAGAAAACAACTTCTCAAAAGTTGTCGCATCGCTCATAATGGTCGCACTTAAATCCGCAATATCTTTTTTACCAAAATATGCTAATGGTAATTTTCTTAATTTTTCTGCAAGACTAATTCTAGTCTTTGCACTCTCATCAAAAACCTTGGTATGTGTTGCATTATAATCAGCTTTGCCTATTAAATACATTATTATAAAAGAAATCACACTCATACTCACATAATGAATAAACATAAAATTTATATCACTTTTACTACCAAAAAATTCATTAGTAAATTGTCTTAAAAATATAAAAGCTATCATCATAGGCAGTAACACAGCTATATTAAACGCAGTATGAAATTTTATGGCTTGTATTAAATTTACAACACCTTCTTCACTCATGGAATATTTATTTTTAAAATATTTTTTCATTAGGTCGTTCCTCGCTTAATGTTCCAACTAACAGCCTTTTGGTACTCGTCCCACATTTTTTTGTAAAGCCCATCTTTTATCACAAGCTCTTCATGTGTACCATATTGCGAAATTTTCCCCTCATCTACCACCGCTATATTATCAGCATATTTTATTGACGTCATTCTGTGAGCTATCATTATTGTCGTTTTTCCCTTACTCAACTCAAGCAGAGCACCTTGAATCAAATGCTCATTTTCAGGATCTGCAAACGCTGTAGCCTCATCAAGTAAAACTATCGGTGCATCTTTAAGAAAAGCTCTAGCAAGTGCAATTCTCTGCATTTCACCACCAGATAAATAAGTTCCACCTTCCCCTACAACAGTATCCAATCCATTTTCTAAGCCATCTATTATTTCTTTCGCTCTTGACTTTATTAAAGCCTCTTCTATTTGTTTTTCTGTTATATTTTCATTTCCAAATGTTATATTTTCTAATAGACTAGCCTTAAAAAGTTGATTGTTCTGAAATACGAATGCTATATTATCCATTAACGTCTCTTTAGAATATGCTTTTATATTTTGCCCACCTATTTTTATTTCACCACTGTTTACATCCCAAAATCTTGCCACCAACCTTGCTATAGTAGTCTTTCCACTTCCTGATTTACCTACCAAAGCTAGCGTTTCTCCTTTTTCAATTTTTAAATTAATGCCATTCAACGTATTCTTATCTCCGTCATACATAAATACAACATCCTTAAACTCTATATCTGGTGATGTAAATTCTTCTCCTACTTCTGGATAATCTATCTCCGAATAATCAAACAATTCATTAAACCTATCTATTGCTTCATTCGCAATATTTTTTTCATGACTAAATGTTGCACTTTTGATTATAATGCTCCCAAAAGAGGGTGCAATAAGAAAATATAAGACAAAATCACTAATAACAGTTCCCAACTCATTTCCTCTACCGATTAGCAATACTGCCATAGGTACTAAGAAAAAGGCAGTAGCTTCCACCAATACCATATATAGTGAAAATGGTTTTATCCACATTTTATTATAAGCTACAATCAATTCTTTATAATTTTCTATGCTATTATAAAATCTAGTAAATGATTTTACGCTTTGACCAAAAGTCTTTACAACTGGAATAGCTCTTACGTACTCAACACATTCACTTCCCATATCTTCAAGAGCATCCATATACCTTCGTTGAAAAGATTTTCCTTCTTTAGTCATCATCCTAGTCATAACAAAAAAGGATAATAATATAGGGATAAGGCATGCTACACCTAATCTCCAGTCAAAAACAAACAGCATAATAAGAAGTAAAATAGGTGTAATTATAGAACCTGCTATATCTGGTAACTGATGTGCTAAAAATCCGTGAGATGACGCTGCGCCATCGTTTATTATCTTCCTTATCTTACCACTAGAATTTGTATTAAAAAATCCAAGTGGTTTGTTCATAGACTTTTTAAATCCTGCTTTTTTTATACCTATCTCTACTTCAAATGCAGCAATATGTGTTACTACAAGTGCTATAAAGTAAAAAAGTATGCCCAAAAGCGAAAATAAAAACGTATTCTTTGCATACAGAGTAATATTTTCAAAAGAAATTCCCAGCTGGCCACCAAAAATTTCTCTTGTTATTTTCCAAACATAATAAAATGGCAATATACTTATAACAGCAGATGTCCCAGAAAGCACTAGTGCAATTGGCATATAGGTCTTTTTCCTACCCATATACGGTACATATTTTGCAAATACAGACTTCTTTTTTTCCTTCATATTTCCTCCATTTTATAACAGTTCTTTATTAGAGAGCTATTATAAAATCAACATTCGAAATTTATAATTAAAACAAATAGTATTATATTTAACATCCGCTATGCCAATTGTACTGTCTACAAAAATTTCACAAACACACTTACAGAGTATATGCTCGGTAAAACGTTAGCATAGTTTAAAACGATAGTCAATACCATTATTTTATTTTCCCTCAAAAATCAAGTAGGAGGATAGCCATTAATTGACTAAGCCTCCCACTCGATTTTTTATTACCTACTTTTTTATAAAATCTATCTATCTGTTTTGCTGCTTCTATGCATTTTTATATAATATTTGATAAAGTTTAGATATAATTTCCTTGTGTTTTCAGTATCACCTTCATATTTCAAGTAATAATTTCCAACTTTTGTTATATAGAGAAATTCTAATAGATCATCATTCACAAAGCATTTAAATTCATTCATCTGCAAGGATTTCAAATAATCCAGATATTTTTCTTTGTTTTTTAATTCTATATCCTCATGAACCATTCTTAATTTTTCATTCTCTTTTGAAGCTACTAAGAGCATAACATAAAGTATTGAATACTCTGACTTATCAAATAATAAATTTACAAGAGCTTCCGCCATAGCTTCTTCAGAATCAATATTTGGTCTTTTCTCCTTTATAACAAAAAATATATTTTCTTTAAATTCTTGAACATCAACAACAGTATCTATCAGAATATCATATGTATTATTATAATGATGATAAAGACCTCCTACACTAATGTTTGAGGCAAGCATTATGTCTTTCATTGTAGTATTCTCAAACCCTTTTTCAATAAATAAACTTCTAGCTGCATCACATATTTGTTTTTTGCGTTCTTCCTTCGACATACGATTTTTTTTCATACTTTTCACCTACTTTTGTTCTTTCTCTTAACTGGATCAATTCTGAAATAATAAGATTTTAATAGGATTCTTTTTTTTGTTTTCGCATCCTTGCAATACTAAGAAAAGTATAACATATGAATGTTTTTCTAATGCAAATTTTCAACTCACAGTGTACAAAAAGACCTACATGAGAGTTGAAAATTTGCGTATTACGACGAAGTGAAGGAATTATCGCTAGTCTGATGCCAATGTATCACAATACAAACAACGGTAAGTCCCTTTCTCCCTATCAGAGAGCTTGAATTCGTGCTTTAGTTCCTGTTCAGATGAAGTTATACACCTTGGGTTCTTACACTTTATTACATCTATAATTCTCTCTGGGAGTTCAGGGTGGAGTTTCTCAACCCTCTTTCCATCTTCAACTATATTAACCGTTATCTGAGGTGCTATATAGCCCAATATTTCTAGCTTTAGGTCTATCCTTTCATTTATCTTTAGGATGTCCTTTTTCCCGTATTTTTTGCTATCTGCATTCTTTATAAGTGCTACCTGGCAGGTCTTTTCATCCAAGTTTAAGTACCTGTATAGTTCCATACCTCTACCAGCTGGGATATGGTCGATTACAACGCCTGTATCTAGAGTTCCTATAATCATAGTATTATCTCCTTTATATATAAACTACAGACCTAAGAGTCTGAGAATTAATGCCATCCTAATAAACTTACCATTTTTAACCTGTCTAAAGTAAGTTGCCCTCTTGTCCTTGTCAACCTGAACAGATATTTCGTTTACCCTTGGAAGTGGGTGGAGTATGGAGAGGTCTTCTTTTGCGTTTAGAAGCTTGTCAGGTGTCAAGATATAGCTGTCCTTTAGTCTGATATAGTCTTCTTCGTTGAAGAATCTTTCTTTTTGAACCCTTGTCATATAGAGGACGTCGAGTTTAGGTAGGGCTTCATCTAATGAGGTAACTTCTTCAAATGGTATATTGTTTTTGATCAAAACTTCATTTCTAATGTGTTCAGGAATCCTTAGCTCTTCTGGAGAAATTAGGACAAACTTAACATTTTCATACCTAGACATCGCAGATATAAGAGAGTGGACTGTTCTACCAAACTTAAGGTCTCCGCAGCAAGCAATGGTCATATTATCTAGTCTTCCCTTTTCCCTCTTTATCGTAAATAGGTCAGTAAGGGTCTGTGTTGGGTGGTTGTGCCCACCATCCCCACCGTTTATTACTGGGATACCAACGCTTCCAGCTGCTACTAGTGGAGCTCCTTCTTTTGGGTGTCTCATTGCAATTATATCGCTAAAGCACTCAAGGGTTTTAGCTGTATCTGACACACTTTCTCCCTTTGAAACAGAGCTTGAGCCAGCCTCCGAAAATCCTAAGACGTTTCCGCCTAATTCATACATTGCAGATTCAAAGCTTAGTCTAGTTCTAGTTGATGGTTCGTAAAATAGAACTGCGAGTTTCTTCCCTTTGCACTTTTCAGCGTAGTTCGCTGGGTTTTCAACTATGTCTGTCGCAACCGATATCAGTTCATCGATCTCCTGATTTGACAAGTCAAAGATGTCAATTAAATCCTTTTTCATTTAACGCTCCTCTCTACTTTAAATTGTTCCTAAACTCCAAAAGCGAATTTCTATCGCCCTCATCTATATAACCTTGTGATATAGCCGTTTCTATAATAGAGTCAAAGTCTGTTAGACTATGGTTACTTACGCCTGCATCTGATAACCTCTTTTTGCTCTTTTCAGTTCCGTATGTAAATACGCTAGCTATCCCTAAAACTTCTAAACCCGCTTCACGCAATTTTTCAACTACCTCTATTGCACTACCACCAGTCGATATTAAGTCTTCTACAACTACAACCTTCTGTCCCTTCTCTACTCGCCCTTCTATTACGTTTTGTCTTCCATGAGCCTTATTAGAAGATCTAACATATCCCATGGGAAGCCCTAAGATGTGAGCAGCTATAGCCCCGTGGGGAATCCCCGCCGTAGCAGTTCCCATAACTACCTCAGCGTCTGGATACTTGTCTTCTATCAGTTTTGCCATTGCTCCTTCAACATAATTTCTAGCTTCGACATCGGTCAAGATAAGCCTGTTGTCACAGTATATAGGACTCTTGATTCCGCTCGCCCAAGTAAAGGGTTCATCAGGTCTCAAAAATACAGCCTTTATCCTTAAGAGTTCCTCAGACACCCTCTTTTTTACATCTATCATCTGTCTTCTCCCCCCCTCATAAAGTCCTCAACACACCTCCTATACGCCTGTAGAGGATCTTCTGCTTGGGTAATCGGTCTTCCTACAACAATGTAGTCCGAACCCCATTTTCCAGCATCATAGGGAGTGCTTACCCTTACCTGGTCTGAACTAGCAGATTCAGGAAACCTAACCCCCGGTGTAACCGTTATAAAATCTGACCCCAATTCAGCGTGAATGCGTTCAGATTCCAAAGGAGAACAGACAACCCCGGAAAGCCCAGCCTTTTTAGCGTTTTTAGCGTAGTGCAGAACCGTATCATCTACAGTTCTATCTATTAGGAGCTCCTCTCTCATAACTTCTTCCGAGGTAGATGTAAGCTGAGTAACCGCAATTATCAGAGGTGACTTTCCGCCTTGAAACCCACCTTGATAAGCGTATTCCATCATCTTGATAGTTCCAGCAGCGTGCACGTTTACCATGTCCGCTCCTAGAGACGATAGAACCGTCATAGACTTCTTAACAGTGTTAGGTATATCGTGGAGTTTTAGGTCTAAGAACACCTTGTGTCCCCTGTCCTTTAACGTTTTAACCATACCAGCTCCACAAGAATAAAATAGTTCCATCCCTATTTTTAAATAAGGTCTTTCGGAACCTAATTTTTCCAAAAAAGCATACAATTCCTTCTCGCCAGAAAAATCGCATGCCACTATAACATCCCTTGCCATTAATGCGCACCTCCTATAATGCTTTCCAAACTATCTATCCCTTTTTTATCCATCAATTTTTCAAGATTCTCTGCTATATCCCTAGAGGCAAAGGGGTCTACAAGGTTTGCAGCGCCAATCTGAACACAGCTTGCGCCAGCTAAAATCATTTCCATAGCATCTTCAGCAGAACTTATCCCTCCCATCCCTATTATTGGAATGTTGACCGCCTCGTACACCTGCCACACTAGCCTAAGCGCTACCGGAAATATTGCAGGTCCAGATAATCCGCCAGTCTTATTTGCGAGTATAGGTTTCCTCTTGTGTATGTCTATCCTCATTCCAAGCAGGGTGTTTATAAGGCTTATACCATCTGCGCCTGCATTCTCACAAGCCTTTGCTATGCTAGATATATCAGTCACATTTGGTGAGAGTTTTATATAAAGGGGCTTTGTACATACCTTCCTAACTGCCTCAGTAACCTTGGCTGCCATGTCAGAGGAAGCCCCAAAACTCATTCCACCACCATGGACGTTGGGGCAACTTATGTTTAGCTCTATGATATCCACTAGGCTACTCTCATTTGCCAGCCTACAAGATTTAGCGTATTTATCTATAGAAAACCCGCTTATATTAGCTATGATAACCCCAGAATAGTGTTTCCTAAGCTCTGGTAGTTCTCTGTCTAACACCGCATGTATTCCAGGATTTTGAAGCCCTATTGCATTCAACATTCCAGATGGGGTCTCCGCTATTCGTGGAAGCGTGTTACCAAACCTTTCGTCGTAGGTGGTTCCCTTTACACTTATTCCACCAAGGCAGTTTATATCATAGTAGTCTGCAAATTCATAACCAAAGCCAAAGGTTCCGCTAGCAGGGATTATAGGATTTTTAAATTCTACTCCACTCAGTTTGACCCTCATATCTGCCATATGATTTCCTCCTTGAACAGAACTGGTCCTTCCTTGCATATCCTCTTATAAGAGTCTACCGTCTTGTGGGAACATCCCATACAGGCTCCAAAGCCACAGCCCATCCTCTCTTCAAAACTAAACTGCCCTGAGGTTTTAGTCTTGTAGTTTAAGGCTTTTAGCATAGGTATAGGACCGCATGAATATACGTAGGTGTATTCAATCCCATCCAGTACATCTGTAACAAATCCCTTTTTACCAAAGCTTCCATCTACCGTGGTAACTATTACTTCAGCTCCTAATTTTTTAAATTCTTCTACATAAAAAATATCCCCGATAGAATTAAAACCGAGGATAACTGTTACCTTTTTTGAAGAAGAAATCAATCTTTTTGCCAAGGCGTATAGGGGAGGCACTCCTACGCCTCCACCTACTAGAAGTGGTCTATCACCTGAATAAGATTGGTCAAATCCATTTCCAAGACCACTAAGAACATCCAAAGTTTTTCCAGATTTCATTTCAGATAAAGCCTCTGTTCCCCTACCCACTACTTTGTATATCAAGGTAATGGTATCAGAATCCCAATCACAAACAGAAATAGGCCTCCTCAAAAATAAGCCTTCCATTTTAAGGTTTACAAACTGACCGGGGACCCTTATTAAAGAAGTATCTCCTTTCAAAACCATCTTATAAACCAAATCAGCTATAGGTTCGTTAGATACCACAGCATATCTTTCATCTTTTAAACTTGGACTCATATAGATTAAACCTCTACTATTTCGACATCTGGAGCCTTCCAAACAACATTTCCCTTATATACGGTCAAAAGGCACCTACCATATACTCGTTTTCCCTCAAAAGGCTGAGATTTGCCCTTGGATAAAAAGGTAGAAGAATCTATCTTAAACTCATTATCTAGGTCAAACACAGTAAAGGTAGCATCTTTTCCAAGCTCTACAGGACTCCCTATACCAAAGCGTTCAGCTGCATTGTAGAACATCAAATCTATAAGTTTTTCAATACTTATTATCCCTGTCTTTACAAGTTCTGTATATAAAACCGGGAAGGTTGTTTCAAGACCCACTATCCCGTTGTTGCTATCCCTTAGACCCTTAGATTTTTCCTCTACTGAGTGGGGAGCATGGTCGCTAGCTATCATGTCAATCGTACCGTCTTTTATACCTTCTATAAGAGCTAGCCTGTCTTCTTCAGCCCTTATAGGTGGATACATTTTAAAGTCGCCAGAATCTTGTAACATAGAATCATTTAGGCAGAGGTAGTGGGCAGCGGTTTCACAGGTTACCTTAGCTCCCCTCTCCTTACCCTTTCTTATAGCTTCTACGCTCTCCTTGCAAGACACGTGGCAGACATGGTAATCACAGCCTGTTTTAAGTGAAAGTTCTATATCCCTCTCTATAGGAAGATATTCACTTGCACTACATATCCCCTTGTGACCGTGTTTTTTAGCGTATTCTCCTTCGTGTATATAACCGCCCTTTACTAAGTGATAGTATTCACAATGGGCGGCTATTATCTTACCTAATGCCTTAGATCTCTCCATTGCACTTACCATCATTTCTTCAGTTTGGATTCCCCTACCGTCATCTGAGAATGCCACTATATCCTTTGCCATTCCCTCCATATCGGCGAGTTCCTCTCCCTTTTCTTCAATAGTTATAGCTCCGTAAGGAATTACTTCTATAACAGCATCCCTCTCTATCGCATCTAACTCAATCTTTAAGTTTTCTACAGAATCTGGAACTGGATCTAGGTTTGGCATAGGGCAAACAGTGGTATAACCACCATGGGCAGCTGCCATAGAGCCAGTTTTAATAGTTTCCTTATACAAAAAACCCGGCTCTCGTAGATGAACATGTACATCTATAAAGCCGGGAAAGAGATAAGCGCCACCTTTGAAATCAATAGCCCTATCAGCTGATCCTTTAAAATCACCGCCGATTTGGTGAAGGACATTGTCAGAAATGAGCACGTCCCCCTTTTCAAAAGTAGCCCCATTGTGGACATTTAAATTTTTTAAAGCGAATTTCATATTCCCTCCTATCTGGTCAGAATTTCACCAAATTTTTTCTAATCTATCATTTTTTATAAACGTTGTCAAGTTTTTTTTGCACTTTAACTGAAAACCCACAAAGACCTCTATTTAAAGGCGATTTTGGGTTTTTATCTGTATAAATCACATTGTTTCCACTTTCACAAAAGGCGCAAAAGAGAGGGGTCTTTTTGCGCCATTGTTTTGTTGCAGTGACCTTTCCTTCATCACCTTTTAATCTTTATATACTATCCCAGTATGCGCAGTACAAATAATATACTTGCCCTCAAACTCAGCTACTATTTTTGAGCTTTCCTTTGTCTTTTTATTATCCATATTGAAAAGTCGATAAAATGGTTTTACAAAACCATTTTGCCATATTACAGAATCACCACTTATAATAATTTCATCATTTATCTTATAAATTACATGACCGATTGTATGTCCTGGAGTATAGATGGTTTTAATCTCTGTGTTATCAATAATAACCGTCTGATTATCATCTAATAAAGAGTACTCCCTTTTGATTTCAGGATTCTTGTATATAAATCCAAATCGATTTACGTCTCTCTTTACCAAAGGCTCTTCATCCCTTCCAAAATAAAGTTTTGCCTCAGGTAATAATTTGATCCCAGCAGAGTGATCATGATCACTGTGGGTTAAAAAGATTGTGGTGATGTCCTTAGCCTTAATTCCTAACTTTTCTATTTCTTTAAGAATTTTATCTTCACCATAGCCCGTATCAAAGGCTATACAATTATTTTCAGTCTTGTAGATAAATAAATTTGCATCTTTGCTCTTAACCGCATAAAGAGAATCTGTAACTTTTTGAGTTTCTACTGGGTAAAAGAACGCCTTATAAATTGAGGAAGGCTTGGGAAATACGTCATTAACCCTTTTCTTATAATCAAAATACTCTTGTCCAAAGGCATTTATTAGAAGCTTTTCTTCTTTTAATAATAAAAGTTTTAAAACCAGATAACTCAGTGGAAATAGGGCTAGTAATAGCCAAGACCTAACAGCTAATGTTATCCCCAATATAAAAAATAGGGCACCAGAATATATTGGGTTCCTAGACATCCCATAAGCTCCCTGAGTAGCTAATACACCCTTAAATATACAGTCGTCTATTTGTTTGGCGCCTGATCTCCAAAATGAAAATCCAAAAAATATAAATATGCCACCTAGTATATAAAATAACACGGGGAAGTGTGTAAATCTAAATTTTTCCGAATAAATAAACGAAAGAACTAAAGCCCCGCCCATTACTATTATATTAAAAATAGCATATATAGGCCCAATCCCCCAAAGAGACATAGGAGGTTTTTGTTTCTTTTTCATTTTTTTGTTACTCCTTTATTTGATAACGATTATCAACTATAAAGATTTTAACACAATGATATTTATACTACAAATATCGCAAGAAAAAGATAATATCCCCTTGCCTTCATAACTTTTTTTTAATCTCAACTTCTTTAAAAATATCCTGCTACCAACATTCCAAAATAGCTTGGAACATCGTATTCATAAAACTCGCCTCTAAGATCAGTACCTTCAATTGCCCCGTGTAAAACAAGCATCTGCCATAGACTATCTGCCTTAGCATCTTCAAAAAATGGACCACTTATATCCATAAGCTTTTCTAGCTCGTCATTTTTAACTATTTCAACTATATGGTCGTCAAATTTTTTAGATGCAGGATCGTATCCGTAGGGGCCATCCTTCATATGGGCATGACCTTGGTCGGCACTCGCTATTATTCCAACCTTTTTGCCAGACTTTTCAATTTGGGTCTTTATTATCTTTCCAAAACGTTTTAGTTCTTCAGATGAAATATCTCTACCAGGGTTAATTACAACAAGCTTTACCCTATCTTGCAAAGTCCTCAAAAACCACATAGGGACAAAGACTCCCCAATCCATTTTTATATCTGAAAGAGGTCCTTGTGTGACTCCATAATTACAACTAACTACGTGTAGCCCCTGCTTTAAGGACTCATCATATATATTTCTAGCTAATTCTCTATCACATTCAAACCTTAAATACTCAACTTGGGACTTTTTATTTTCAGAACTCGTTTCATCACCTAAATCAGAGTCTGGATTATCATATCCAAAGTCTTCAGAATTATAAGAAAGTTCCCCTGAAGTATAGTTGCAGGTATATATGCTAGTATGCCCATCTATCCTAAGGCCGTGGGGAGTCATAATTATTATTGTATCAACATCTTTTGATATAATTTTTTCCGCTAAATCTTCCATAGCAGTTCTAATCTTAGAAAACGACTCTCTTTCCTTACCTGCAATTGTGGGTATTTCTGGAAGTCCGTGAGGAGTTATTGCGCCAAATAATAAATTATTCATAATATTACCTTCCCATTTCATAAACTAATAATTTTTAAAATTATAACATAATGTTTTATTAGAAGCTATTTCAGCAACGTTAATTGAAAAAGTAAATGCACCAAAATAGTGAATTAATGATAAAAATGGGAAAAAGTAGTAAAATCAAGGTGTAAAAATCTTTAAACACAAAAAAAAGCCTTGATTTTACAATGTTTTATATGTAAGATAAAGTCATCTTGAGGTAAAAAATGAGCACGTTAAAGCCTGAGTGATGGATTTTGTCTCATTTGCAAGAGTAAATGCACCACTCTTTTTTGGCTAAAAATGGAGCTTTGTATAAACCTTGAGAGATCTTTAAATTATACTAGAAGAAAGGGTTTTAATACTATGTCTTTTGGGGGGACAAAGCATATCCCCAACTCATCTAGTATTTTTTTATTTTTTTGAAGGTCTAATAGCTCATATGGACTTAATCCACCTAAATCAGCCCTTTTGTAAGAATTGATATAGAATTAGCTTGCTCTACCCCTCCTTTTTGGTATGAGGCATAGGGGTCACAATAAAATAGATTAGACCTTCTTTTATTTTCCTTATCAAATTCAATTCTTAAGGGATTGGAAAACTCAGACCCATTATCAGCTTTAAAAACCTTAAAAAGCTTTTCGAAGTTTGACCTTCCAAGCATTTCGAGAAACAAGGTATATTGTTAGAATCGTTTTTCTTCCAGAGCCAATAATTGTATCAATCTCAGCTACGGAAACACCGGGGCTTCTCTCTAGGAAATTTTCGAAATCTTCCATAGTTCTGCCTTCTCTGCACCTTCTATCTAGCTTTAGTGTTTTTTTTGACTTCCTCTTTTTAAACCTCGCCTGCCTAGGCATATCAAGGCTTGTAATTCCAGATACCTCTAGGTTTGCATAGTTATATAAGCTTCGAGATGAACACATTAAGGAGTCTTTATTTGTTTCGTGAATATGGTATATAGACTGACCCTTTTTAAGTCCCTCCTTAAGAATTTTAAGGAATTCTAAATACTCTCTTTCACAGATATTAAGACCAGTTCTAAAGTCTTTTAAAATCATCTCGTATTCTTTTTGTGCCGACCTTGCTCTATAGGTATGTTTCTCTAGGGTGCATTTTCTTTTATCCTTACAAGAATTACAAACATAGGGAGCAGTATTTAACTTAGGGCAGTATTCCCTTTCGTAATATTTACAAGTTTTAAGACAAACATTACAGTTTCTATCCCTTTGATAATATTTGCAAGTTTTAAGACAAACATTACAGTTTCTACAAATTCTAGCTGAACAAGTATTGTTCTTACAGCTTCCTTTAACCGTACAGTTAAACCTATGAATGCAG
>PDWI01005225.1_pt1 | contig 16857 bp, 16 predicted proteins | sample 1430891 | NCBI WGS metagenome assembly PDWI01 (sample SAMN01162508, study PRJNA174530) | Oral metagenome, whole genome shotgun sequencing project. | biome: Marine environment; feature: Marine mammal; material: Swab sample of the gingival sulcus; isolation source: swab sample of gingival sulcus...
AAGAGTTACAGGGACAGATTTTCAACTCAATGGTCTCCAACCGCAGTACAGGCAGCGGCAAGGATGATAAGCCCCATCTTGGTCTTGGTCTTTTTATTGTGCGCACTATTGTTGAAGAATATAACGGTAACGTCAGTGTGCAATCCCTGCCTGAAAAGGCAAGAACAACATTTTTTATCGAACTGCCGCTGAAAAAATAATTTTACTCCTCACGCAAGTCCCGTTGTAACAGTTTATCTACCGCCTGCAGGCATATCTCGTTGTTATACAAGATATTATACACCTGCTCCAGAATAGGCATCTCCACCCTCTCCCTTTTGGCCAGATTATAAGCCGATTTTGCTGTTCTTATCCCTTCGGCAATCATCTTCATATCCTGCAGGATATCAGGCAGCGACTTCCCTCTGCCAAGCTCAAAACCAACCTGTCTGTTTCTGCTTAAATCACCTGTGCAGGTAAGCAGCAGATCCCCTATTCCGCTGAGCCCGGAAAAGGTCTCTGCTTCGGCGCCCATATGCACGCCTAACCGTTTTATTTCAGCCAGTCCGCGTGTTATAAGAGCGGCTCTGGTATTTAACCCGAAATCAAGTCCATCACACACTCCGGTGGCAATGGCTATAACATTCTTTAACGCTGCAGATATCTCCAGCCCAAGAACATCGCTGCTGGTATAGACCCTGAAAAAACCGGTACCAAAGATATTCTGATATCTTTTTGCGACAGCTTCCCTGCTAAAACCAATGGTGACCGCTGTTGGCTGTTTTTCAGCAACTTCAAGCGCAAAGGAAGGGCCTGTCAGTACACCAATTTCCAGCTCTTTTTCGGAAAGATTTTTTGACAGCGATGATTTTATAACCTCTGTCATTGTCAGCAAACTCTCTTGTTCGATCCCCTTTATCGCCGAGATAACAGCCGCTCTTTTTTCAATGCAATCAGCTATTTTTTCCATAGTCTCACGACAGGACTGGGAAGGAACGACCACAACAATGAGAGTTGAACTCTTGACACTTTTTTCTATATCTGTCTCCAGACCAAGGGTATCAGGGAAAAGGAATCCACGGAGGTACTTTCTGTTTTCCCTCTCTTTTGCCAGATTCTCTATATGACTTTTTCTATGCCCCCAGAGAGTGACAGAAAAGCCCTTGGCGGCAAGGAGAATAGCCAGAGAAGTGCCCCATGAACCAGCACCGAGAACAGTGATTTTTTCGTTATTATTCATATAAACCAGTATAACTGGACCAGGCTGTCTCCAGCCATAAAAAGGAATAAAACCAGAAAGTTCTGGAGTCTATCCTTCATCTGCACACCGGATTTCGGATAAAATCCTATTCTTCTGCCTCCTCATCATCGCTGTATTCTTCTTTTTCCGCGGTATCAAAACTGACAACACTTTCATTTTTTTCAAGGTTTATAAGACGGACACCTTTTGTTGTACGCCCTATAACCCGTATTGAATCAAGATCCATGCGAATAATTTTACCTGAAGAAGCAATAACTATTATCTGCTCGCTCTCATTAACCTGTGCCGCCCCTATTATATCGCCATTTCTTACCGACTCCTTTATCCCTTTTATCCCTTTTCCGCCTCTTTTTTGAACCCTGTATTCACTTACAGGAGATCTTTTGCCATAGCCATTTTCGGTAACGATTAAAATGGAGTCTTCTGATTTAACAACGATCGCGCTGACAACCTGATCGCCCTCTTCCAGGGATATTCCCCTTACTCCTGCGGCAGTTCTCCCCATAGTGCGGACATCACTCTCCTTGAAATGGATACTTTTTCCTTTTCTGGTAACAAGCAGGACAGTATCATCTCCGTTCAATATATGTGCCGCTATAATCTCATCTCCCTCATTGATAGTAAGAGCCCTTTTCCCCCTGGTCAAAGGCCTTTTAAACTCCTGAAGGCTCGTTTTTTTTATCCGACCATATTTTGTCACCATAAGAATGGTTTTTCTGTTTTCTTCATCGTCAAAGGTTGAAACAGGCAATATTGCCGCTAACTTTTCCTCCACATCAAGGTTAAGAAAATTAACAATAGCCTTTCCTCTCGCGGTTCTTCCCGCTTCCGGAAGCTGATAGACCTTGCGCCAGAAAACCTTGCCATAGTTGGTAAAAAAGAGGAAAGTATCAAGGGTTGAAGCGACATAAAGATTGGCGACAAAATCATCTTCTATCGCCTTGACTGCCGTTACCCCTTTTCCACCCCGATGTTGTGAACGATAAAGGGATAGAGGGTTTCTTTTCACGTACCCTGAATGGGTTATCGTAACCGCCATATCCTCTGGAGTTATCATATCTTCAGGCAGTATTTCATCAACGGCATCTACTATCTCTGTACGCCTGTCATCTCCATAGATCTCCTTTATCTCTTCAAACTCATTTTTAATTATTGCCATTATAAGTTTTTCACTGCCAAGGATCTCTTTCAATCGTTCAATCTCTTTTAATATCTCTTCATACTCCTTTATTATTTTATCACGTTCAAGCCCTGTTAATCTCTGTAATCTCAGATCAAGAATATGCTGGGCCTGTATTTCACTCAGTGAAAATTGGGCTATCAACTCCTCTTTTGCGATCTGCGGAGTGGCAGAATCCCTTATCAGCTGGACTATATCATCAAGATTATTGAGCGCTATGGTCAATCCTTCAAGAATATGGGCTTTCTCTTCTGCCTTTTGCAGTTCAAAAGCTGTTCTTCTATAAACCACATTTTTTCTATGCAGCAGAAAGTGTTCAAGAGCCTGTTTAAGGGTAAGTATTTCCGGCTTATTATTGACAATAGCAAGAAGAATAATACCAAAACTCTTCTGCATCTGGGTCATTGAAAAAAGCTTATTCAGCACTATTTCCGGAATTTCATCCCGTTTTAAATCTATGACGATACGAAGACCATGTCTGTCAGATTCATCCCGTACTTCCGATACGGCATCTATCTTTTTATCCTTTGCCAACTCGGCAATTTTCTCTACAAGATTTGCCTTGTTAACCTGATACGGTATCTCTGTTACGACAATAGATTCGCGTTTTCCGTCTTTTGTTTTTTCAATATGGGTCAACGCCCTTATTACAATAACCCCCCTGCCCGTTTCATAAGCCGCCCGTATTCCGGCACGGCCACAAATCTGGCCGCCTGTTGGAAAATCAGGGCCGGTTACTGTCTGCATCAGATCGTGAACAGTAAGAGACTCATTCTCAATCAATGCTATAAGCGCATCCAGAACTTCTATCAGGTTATGAGGCGGAATATTTGTTGCCATACCAACGGCAATACCCGCAGATCCATTGACCAGTAAATTTGGTATCTTGCTGGGTAGAACAGAGGGTTCTGTCAGCGAATTATCATAATTGGGCACCCAATCCACTGTCTCCTTGTCGAGATCAGCAACAATTTCCCTGTCTATGCGAGTCATCCGCGCTTCGGTATAACGCATTGCCGCCGGAGAATCGCCGTCAAGGGAACCGAAGTTTCCCTGCCCGTCAACCAGAGGATATCGCATCGAAAAATCCTGTGCCAGCCTGACAATGGTATCATAGGCAGCCGAATCACCATGGGGGTGGTATTTACCTATTATATCCCCGACAATTCTTGCCGATTTTACATAGGGCCTGTTACTGTATACGCCAAGCTCCCGCATCGCGTAGAGGGAACGGCGATGTACCGGTTTCATGCCATCACGCACATCAGGCAGTGCCCTGCCGATAATAACGCTCATTGCATAATCGAGATACGATTTCTGCAACTCTTTCTCTATTGCTATAGAAGGAAACTGCTCTTTATCTGTTGTATTAAATTCTTCCGTGCTCATATTATTATCTCTGTATTAAATATCAAGATCAGTGACTTCTAACGCGTGGTCCTGAATAAATTCTCTGCGTGGTTCCACCTTATCACCCATCAGGGTTGTAAAAATATCGTCAGCCTGCTCCGCATCCTCTATTTTTACCTGTAAAAGAGTCCTGTTTTCAGGATTCATTGTTGTCTCCCAAAGCTGTTCAGGATTCATTTCGCCCAATCCTTTATATCTCTGCAGATTACTTCCTTTAAAAGATTCATCTTTTATTATCTGCAGCATTTTTCGCCAGTTTTCTGCCATAAAGGTATTACTTTCAGTGCCATCACTTTTCTGGGAGATAACAGCAAAAGAGGTGTCAAGATAAGGTCGTATTTCATCAAAAAAAGTGAGTGCCGTTCTATATTCGGCTATAAGAGGTATCTGTGGCCCTATTGTTACAAATATCTGTTTTTTATCACAAAGGGATATATCGAATTCATAACACTCTTCCCGCCAACTGCATTTACGAACATCCTTGACTATATGTTTCTCATTTGTAAGCAGATTCTGTAAGTTATTTACAAAGTTGATATCGCTGAACTGGTCTGCTGAACGGATATTTCTTTCCAGAAGAAAACAGACAAGATCCTCCCATATATTCATCCTGTTCATAAACTCGATTATCTTCTGATAAATGGAAATTCTCTCCAGAAAATAGACAAAAAAATCATTTGACAACTCCTCTTTTCCTTCAGGGATAATTCGAAATCTGTTGCTCGCCTGGGTAAAGAGATACTTGTTCAGATTGTTTTCATCTATAAAATATTTCTCTTTTTTCCCCTTACTTAAACGAAAAAGTGGAGGTTGACCTATATATACATAACCATTTTCTATCAACGGGAACATTTGCCGGTAGAGAAAAGTCAGCAAAAGAGTACGAATATGAGAGCCGTCAACATCGGCATCTGTCATTATTATTATTTTATGGTATCTCAGCTTTTCTATATCAAATTCATCTTTCCCTATCCCGCAGCCAAGAGCGCCGATAAGCTGTTTTATCTCCTCGCTGTTGAGTATCCTGTCAAAACGGGCTTTTTCAACATTCAAAATTTTTCCCCGCAGTGGCAGAATAGCCTGATTGGAGCGGTCCCTTCCCTGTTTTGCCGAACCACCGGCGGAGTCACCCTCAACGATGAAAATTTCTCTTTTTGCCGGGTCTTTCTCCTGGCATTCTGCCAGCTTTCCGGCCATAAGCAGACTGGTTGAACCTTTTTTACGGGAGAGATCTCTTGCCCTTTTTGCTGCTTCTCTTGCCCGGGCCGCATCAACAACTTTGGCGAGAATCTTCTTTGCTATTAGAGGATTCTGTTCAAGAAAAAGGGTCAATTTTTCAGAGCAGATTGTCTCAACTATTGATTTAACCTCGCTGTTGCCAAGCTTTGTTTTGGTCTGCCCTTCAAACTGAGGGTTCGGAACCCGTACAGATATAACACAGGTCAATCCTTCACGGATATCATCACCACTGACCTTTTCCCTCATATTTTTTGGAATTATATCATCATTGGCATACCTGTTTATACATTTTGTTAAGGAGGCCCTGAAACCGGCAACATGACTCCCCCCTTCTCTTGTATTTATATTATTAACAAAAGAGAAAAGTCTTTCTGAATAACCATCAAAATGCTGCAGGGATATCTCCACCTCAACATTATCCTTTTCGCCTGATATATAGATAGGTTGATCGAAAATTGAAGTCCTCTTTCTATTTAACCACTGGACATAGGATATTATTCCACCTTCAGCAAAAAAGGTGTCTTCTTCACCGTTACGTTCATCCTTAAGGGATATCTCCAGGCCACGATTAAGAAAACTGAGTTCTCTCAAACGATTTTTTACCGTTTCATAGTTATAGGTAGTAGTTTCGGTGAATATTTGAGGATCTGCCTTGAAATAAATTTTTGTTCCCGTTTTTTCGCTTTCGCCTATCACCTCAAGATCATTAACCTTATCTCCACAGGTATAAGACTGTTTATATATTTTTCCATTTCTTTTGATCTCCGCGTACGCGGTGGTGGACAAAGCGTTGACAACAGAGACACCAACCCCATGCAGACCACCGCTTACCTTATAGCTGGAATGATCAAATTTCCCTCCCGCATGCAGTGTTGTCATAACCAGCTCTAAAGCGGTCATATCTTCTGTGGGATGTTTATCAACCGGGATACCACGACCGTTATCCTCCACGGAAATGGCGTTATCTTCATGAATTGTAACCTTTATTTTACTGCAAAATCCTGCAAGAGCTTCATCTATGCTGTTATCGACAATCTCCCAGATAAGATGATGAAGTCCTTCTTCTGCAGTATTACCTATATACATGGATGGACGTTTTCTGACCGCTTCCAGTCCATCAAGAACCTGTATCTTATCCGCGCTGTACTCTTTATTTTGGTTTGTTTCGTTCACGAAAATTTCCTTGTCTTTTATAATTAATCCAAACCCTGGTGTAGACAGGCCATAGTGCTGAAAATTCAGGGTGTTATTCTTTTTTATGACTGAAGGCTGTATGATCCAGTCATACTGATTATAGTTGCATTGGCATAATTATACTTATAAAACCGGGATCCTCTTCTGATTCTATCAGTGATGGAGATGTTTTTGAATTTATATATGCATCAACAAACTCACCTTCCATAACCTGCAATGTTTCAATAAAATACTTGCAATTAAATGCTAGTGATAAGGGCTCTCCACTGTAATCTATGTTTATCTGGTCCTTCGCATTTCCCAGATCTATATTTTCTGAAGAAAGTACCATTTTTTCATTATCTATCTTGAGTGATATAGTATGAAATATATCTTCTGTAAAAAGATTTATTCTTTTTAAAGACTCCAGAAGGATTTTTCTCTTTATTCTTATAGGATCTGTTTTATTAACGGTTCCTATTATCGCGTTGTAGTTAGGGAACTCCCCATCTTTAACACGAATAATCATAATAGAATCATCTGCTTTTAAAATTAATTTGTTTTCTTCAAAAGAGATATCTATTGTATCTTTTGTATCACAAAATCTTTTCCACTCCTGAACTCCTTTTTTCGGCACAAGTGTAGTCTCTTTTATATCCAGCTTATCAAGATTATTTGTTACGGACTTACTCATTAACGACAGACGATGACCATCTGAAGCAACCATTTTCAGATAATTTCCACCATCTATAGTCTCTTTTTGAAAGAGTAAGGATGTCAATGTATAGACATTTTCCTGCTCGTTGGCCACCGAATAAAGAGTTTTTTCTATTAACTCCTGAAAAATAAAACTCTCTATTGTTGTAAAGTTATCTTCTTTATATTCAGGAAATGGAGGAAATTCAGTTGATGGCATACCTGCCAGATTATAGACACTCTCTCCCGACCGTATATAAACCCAGCTGTTATCTTTCTCTTCAATCTCTATTAATGAAGATCCTGACTCTCGAACTATCTCAAAAAGTTTTTTTGATGGTAGTGTTATCTCCCCTTCTTCCTTAACTTCTGCCGGAACGAAAATTTTTAAACCTATTTCCAGATCGGTACCAGTAAAAAAAAGACCTCTTTCTGTTGTTTCGATAAGAACATTTACCAGAATAGATAAGGTTCCTTTCTTGTTCGTTATATTCTGAAGGTTGATCAGAGCTTCGTAGATAGCCGATTGTTCTGTGATGCAGTGAAGAGTCATAAGTAATCCTTTATTTTTTACTTTTATTATATATGTTAATATGTTAATATTTTACTAAGATATTGTTTTTTCACTGTTCTTTATCTTCTTTTTCTAACCTGTTCTGGTGAAAATTTATTGATACCTTTTTTTAAACATCACTGTTGAAGATTTTTACAGCTTTTTAACAGGACTATTATAGCAGTAATGGCTAAAAAAACAACACTATTTATACCTTATAATTTATGATTTATCAAGTACATAAAGATATTGTTGCCCTTTTGAAGGAAAATATTTCCAGAAAGGTGTTTACCTCCTGTGAAGCAGGCTTTTTTTGTCGGGATAAGGAAAAATATACTTTTTATACAATCTATATTGACAAGGAAAAAATATCTTTTAAATCCGATTTTTATTTTGATTTAGCATCATTGACAAAAGTTCTGGTTACAATTCCATGTTTATGGTCTCTTGTTTCAGAAAAAAAAATAGAGCTTGATACCAGATTATCTGAAATATATGCAGGAGCAAGGCTAGATACGTCTATATATGACCTGGTAAATCATATATCGGGTTTATCCGCCCATAAATATTTTATAAATCTTTTAAATATACCGGAAAAAGAAAGGTTCCCTTATGTTGAAAGAGATATTTTAAAAGAGTTGTTTAAAATAGAAGAAAAAAGAGATTATATATATAGTGATTTGGGTTATATTATTTTAGGTATAGTTATTGAGAAAATTTCCGGTAAGAAACTTGATGAGTACTGGTTTGAGAAGATATATATACCTCTTGATTTGCATGATCTTTTCTTTCCCAGTAACAAAATATCTATAGATAAAAAAAGATTCATATCGACAGGAGTATGCCCATGGAGTAAGGAACTGTTACAAGGGGTTGTACATGATGATAACTGCCGCTTACTGGGTGGTGTGTGCGGTCATGCAGGGCTTTTTGGTAACTGTTCTGGTGTGTTACATTTTTTTAATAAAATATTGCTTGCATACAACGAAAAAGAGGTCTGTACATCCCTGTCAAACAGGGTTTTTATAGAAAATATAGGTAAAAAAAGAGGGACACGAAGATTCGGTTTTGATACTCCGGCTGAAAAAAACTCATCCTGTGGTGATTATTTTTCAAAACTTACGATAGGACATCTCGGTTTTACCGGAACATCCGCATGGCTGGATTTGCAAAGGGAAGCAGCTGTAGTCTTTCTTACAAACAGAACCTACAGAGGCAGCGACAGTAACAGCGAAGAGATACGCGCGTTACGACCGAAAATCCACAATATAATAATGAAAAATATCCCTTATAAAGGGGAATAGAAAAGCCTCTATAAGGGATATTTTTTACCACCAGCAGATAGTTTGATCTGCTGCAAATATCTTGTCAACAAGAGAATCATAATCGGGATTTTCAACGGTAAGATCAAAATCTTCTCTTTCCCTGTCCCGATTAACTATGTCAACAAGTTTTTTTACTGTTTCATCAGCTTCAGATCTGTAAATATTTAAAATTTTCATATCACTCCCCTATTTTATTCCGTAAGGAATAATATGCGTCATTTCCCGTAGTTTCTCACCCAGTTCTTCCACGGTCAAGGTCTCAAAACCGTTCTTTTCACAATTTGTGGCAACAGTTGAGTAGACTTCACCTTCCATGTCGCGGAGCATCTCAATACTCTCTTTGTTATGTTCATCAAGCTCGGCCAGTTCACAATCCATAACTACGCCGTAGGAATACATATTTTCCACAGCAAGACCAAGAGCGGAACGGATTCCATCCACCGCGTAATCCTTATGACGATACATAAAACAGACTTTTTTATAATCCATGCTTGTCTTCCTTATAGGCTAAGATAACAATCAAAATCTTCAATTATTATACCATGTTGTGCCTGGGTAGCCATCTTCTTTTCTGTAAGTCCTTCAGGGATATCATTGCTGTTGAACCCCTGCTTTTTATAGCTGTCAACACAGATGGAAACATCATCAGCCAGGTCACAAAGTCCTTTAAAAGCAGGATCCTTGGCAAGAGACGTAGCCTTCCAGGTAAAGAAAACTTTTACCTGGGAACCTTTTTTCTTTGCTGCTTCTGTTATTCCTATAACATGTTTTAAAGAATTCGGATCAGAAACAAAAATACCTAAACTTTTCGCCATGAAATACCTCTGTATAATCAGAAAATATAAAGGAACCTTAAACAAAAGTTAAAAAACAGGCAGTCCAAGGTTCCGTTCATACCAGGTCTGTTTGTTACTTAATCAGCCTTTCTTTATAAAGAAACTGACAAAACCATCACCCTCTTTTTCTCCCAGGTATTCATGGCCTGAACGTTCACACCAACCTGGAATATCATTTCTTGATCCTGGATCTGTACCGTCGACCTGCAGAATATCACCAGCTGCAAGTTTCCCTATCTCTTTTTTGGTGCGGAGAAGAGGCATTGGACAACTCAACCCCTTAGCGTCAAGCACAGTTGTTGCTGTTACATCTGCTGCTACAGTTTTTCCACTCATTTTTGGTACCCCCAAGAAAATAGTAAGTCAACAACGCAAAAACCTTTATTTGCAATGTATCCCGTAATAACCAGATCGGTTTCACAGGAACAAATCTGGCTTCATTTATAATATTTTTCAACTTTTCTGTCAAGTAGCTCCATCTCCCTTGACAAATTTCTTTAATTATGTAATTGCAATGAATTAGTGGATATTTTCAGTTGTTAATAATTTGTGGACAGAGGTGATTTAATGAGTGATTCGTGTCTGTGGAAAAAAAAGAGCAAGGATCTCTTTGCTCTGTTATGTGAGAAAGAGTGGAATCCTTACTTAACTGGTGTAATTGTTGCATTTTTTTCAGTTATGATAATGGCCTGGTGGCGGCCCTGGGGGGCTGTTGGTGCCATCCGTAACTGGGGTGATTGGGTTATGTATGCCCTGGCTTCCCTTTTTGCCGGCAGCGAAGGTTTTCTCTCCCTCTACATCAAGTCACCGCCAAAAGGGATTTTTGTTGATTCCGGTTCTGTGATAGGACTGTTTTTTGTTTTAGGAGCCTTTATTTCCGCCTGTCTGGGCAAAAATTTTGCGCTGCGGGTGCCGCCCTACAGAGAGATGGTTAAAGCCGTTATCGCCGGTATTTTAATGGGAATAGGGGCTACTCTTGCCGGTGGCTGTAACGTTGGCGGCTTTTATAACGCGGTCGGAAATCTCGGGGCAAACGGTTTTGCGATGATGTTTGGGCTCTTTTTTGGTGTGATACTTGGCCTGAAGCTGCTCTATGTGGAGATGGAACATATAAGCTGGGGAGAGGGGGGATCGAAGACCATATCATTCTCGTCAAAGGTGGTCTATCTACTGGGGATTGGCGGTTTACTGCTCCTTGTTATCGCCGCGTATATCTATGCAGCCAACGGGAAGAACAGTTATGTCTCTTCCCTTGGCGGAATAGCCCTTCTTGCCGCGGCAATAGGCTATACCATGCAGCGCGGCCGCTGGTGCATGGTACAGGGGTTTCGTGAACCCCATATGACAGGAGACTGTACGCTTGCCAAGTCTGTCATGCTTTCCATTGTTATTGTTGCCATTGGCGCTGCGGTACTCAAGTATAATGTTCCGGTACGTATGGCTTATGAGCGTCAATCTCTCGCCTCTTTTCAGGAAGAGACTGTGGAGGCACTTGAGGAGGCTGGTGTCAAGGAAGATGATATTGATGATCTGGAAGAACCGCCGGAACTTCCGCGATATGTTCTGGCGTCAGCCAACTATGTCCGCGGCACTTTTGGCTGGGGTGGGATTGTTGGCGGTTTTATTTTTGGCCTTGGCGCGATGTTTGCCGGAGGTTGCGGCTCCGGAACACTGTGGCGTGTTGGCGAAGGGCAGGTTAAACTGATGATGGTTGTGCCGTTTTTTGCAATAACGTCGTCGATAATGACAAAATGGTTCAGACATGCCGGTTTTGAGGCAAACGGTGTGCTGGGTAAGTATATCTATCTCCCCGATTATATGGGCTATGGCTGGACGCTGTTTTTAATATCGTTTATAATGGTAATCTGGTATATTGTCGTTACCTGGAATGAGGAGAGTAATAAACTGATAGTACCGATGTAAATTTGCTTTAATATGTCTTTTCAAGCGCATAGCCTTCTTCTTCGCGGTTATGCGCTTTATTGTTTTGAGCTGTTAAAAAAGAACTTTTCCGGATTATTATGAAGATAACAGAACAGGACGTCTTATATGTGGCACATCTTGCCCGTCTGAACGTAACAAAAGAAGAGCTTGCAAAAATGACGGGACAGCTTGATAAATTTTTAAGTTATGTCGATAAATTGCGGGAAGTCGATACCGGAAAGACAGAGCCTGTGACACACTTCTTTTCTGTGCAGAACGCCTTTCGCGATGATGAGGTACGCTCTTCTCTCTCGCAACAGGAGGCTTTGAAAAACTGTGAGCAGACAGACGGGGAGAGTTTTCTGGTACCGCGAATACTGTGACCTCTGTGGGAGAGATTTGAGCGTATACGCGGATTTTTATATCAAGTCATAAAAAAGAGTAAAATGGATTGTTACAATTTGGGAGTGCGAGAGTCCCTTGCGGCAATGGCAAGGGGTGATTTGTCCAGTGTTGAACTCACCAGCAGCTGTCTTGCCAGGATAAAAGAGACAGATGATGAGATCGGAGCGTTTATAACGGTGGATGAGGATCAGGCGTTGCAGCAGGCCGAGGCAGCCGATAACAGGCGTGCGGCAGGTGATGCGGGGTTGTTATGCGGGGTGCCTGTTTCGTTGAAGGACCTGTTATCTACCAGGGGAATGAAAACAACATGCGGTTCAAAGATGCTGGAAAATTTTATTCCTCCCTATGATGCCACCGTGGTCGAGAAGATAAAAGGGGAGGGCGCTGTTATTATCGGCAAGGTGAGTATGGATGAATTTGCGATGGGTTCCACCTCTGAAAATTGTGCCTTTACTGTTCCTCGCAATCCTTATAAAAAAGGCTATATTACCGGTGGTTCATCCGGCGGTTCGGCGGCATCTGTTGCTGCTCTGCAGTGTCCGGCATCGCTGGGTTCTGATACGGGTGGCTCCATTCGGCAGCCGGCCTCTTTCTGCGGGGTGGTGGGCATGAAACCGACCTATGGCCGTGTTTCCCGTTATGGTATGACCGCTTTTGCCTCCTCCCTAGACCAGATTGGCCCCTTCACCAGAAATGTTGAAGATTGCGCCCAGGTACTGCAGGCCATCTGCGGTTATGACATGCTGGATTCAACATCTGTCCGCCATGACGTTCCAGACTATTCAGCATCACTGAAAAAAGGGTTAAAAGGGCTGAAAGTTGGCATTGTAAAAGAGTTTTTTACGGATGGTCTTGATGCGGAGGTTGGTGATATTGTCCACGCTGCCGCTGCCGCGTTGCGGGAGTGCGGCGCTGAACCCGTTGAAGTTTCCCTGCCCCATACCGAGTATTGTGTCGCCGTATACTATATTATCGCCTCTTCTGAGGCGAGTTCAAACCTTGCCCGCTATGATGGGGTTATCTATGGCTATCGTTCAGGGAAGGGCCAATCTCTGCTTGATATGTATAAGGAGACCCGTTCCGCAGGTTTTGGGGACGAGGTTAAACGGAGAATTCTCCTTGGCACCTACTCTCTCTCTTCCGGCTATTATGACGCGTACTACAAGAAGGCGTCACAGGTTCGGGCGCTGATTATTGATGATTTTACAGAGGCATTTGCCAGGTGTGATGTGCTTCTCTCTCCTGTCAGTCCGACTCCGGCCTGGAGACAGGGTGATAAAAGTGACGACCCGTTGGCAATGTATCTCTCCGATATATTAACCCTTTCGACAAATCTTGCCGGTATCCCGGCGATCTCCGTACCGGGCGGTTTTACCGACGGCGGTCTGCCGGTTGGCGTGCAGCTGCAGGGGCGGCATTTTGCTGAAACGGAGCTTTTGCGCTTTGCCTGGAACCTGCAGCAATCGCTGCAGATAAAACCGGTACCGCTTGATCTTTAGTGAATTCCATTGTAACGACAGGATCTCTTGTGAAACTGATAATCCCTGAAAATATAGAGAAAATAGAGCCTTACCAGCCGGGGAAAACCCAGGAAGAGCTGGAGAGAGAGTATGGTATCGGCAAATCAATCAAGATCGCGTCAAATGAAAATCCTGCTCCTCCTTCTCCGCGGATAGTTGAGGCAATAACAGATGCTCTTGCCGGAATCAACCGCTACTCAGATGCCACCTGTCATGATCTCGCCACAGCCATTGCCGCGAAATACGGGGTGGAAAAAGAGGAGATCGTTATTGGCAATGGATCAAATGAGATTATTGATTTTCTGGTAAAATCGTTTGTGCAAAACGGCGATGAGGTGATAACGAGCCATCCCTCATTTCTTATGTACCAGAAGTTTGTTCAGGTACGTGGAGGGATAAACCATAGTGTCCCGTTAAAAGGGATGAGCCATGATCTGGATGCGATCATAAACAGGATAACGGAGAGAACCCGGCTGATTTTTATTGATAATCCGAATAATCCGATGGGAACAGTCATTACGCCGCCGGCTCTTGATAGTTTTCTTGGTACGGTTGCTGAGCATGTTATTGTTGTTATTGATGAGGCCTATGCCGATTTTATGGAGGAGGGGTTACGGCCGGATGCAGCGTCCTTAATCCGCAATACAGAGAGGCGTTGTCCCGTTGTCTTTATGCGGACCTTTTCCAAGGCATATGGGCTTGCCGGGCTCAGGGTCGGTTACGGTATAATGCACCGGCAGCTGGCTGCCTGTCTGCATAAGGTAAGGCAGCCATTCAATGTGAACACTGCTGCCCAGGTTGGTGCTAAGGCCGCGTTGGAAGATGATGAGCGTTATCAACACCTGTTACAGAAAAACCGTGAGGGAATAGCCTGGTTGCGCAACGCGCTTGAAGCGTTGGGTTGTGTCAGCTATCCAGGTCAGGGAAATTTTGTTTTTGTTGATATAAAAGGGGATGCCGATAAACTCTGCGAGGCCCTGCTCCATAAGGGCGTTATTATTCGTTCGATGCGGGCTTACGGCTTTCCGTCCTGTATTCGGGTAACGGTGGGCACAGAGCTGGAAAATATCCGTTTTATCGAGATGCTGGAAACGTGTTTGGGAGAGTCTGGTTATGGCAGTCGCTAGGGAACAGCAGATTATCACCATTGACGGCCCCTCAGGGGTCGGGAAATCGACGGTTTCGCTGCTTACGGCCCAGGCCACCGGTTTTTCTCTTCTTGATACCGGGGCAATGTACCGGGCGGTCGCCTTTCAGTTAAGGGAAAGTGGTGTTGTCGCCGATGATGAAGAGAAGATAGCCGGTATCCTTAAGGAGATAAAAATAGAGATTTTTCCGGCCGGAGACACTGAGGGGTATACAAAGGTTATTGTCAATAACAGGGAGATAACCAATGATATTCGCTCTCCTGAGATATCAATGCTGGCGTCACGATTTTCAGCCCTTGGCATTGTGCGCAGTTTTCTAACCAGGCTGCAGCGGCAATATGGAGAAAGAGGGAGAATTGTCGCGGAAGGGCGCGATATGGGAAGCGTTGTTTTTCCTGGTGCTGCATGGAAGTTTTATCTTGACGCAGAACTGGAAGTGCGTGCACGCCGCCGTTGCCAGCAGTTTGCCGCCAAGGGCGAAAAGGTCGATTTCAACGAGATGCAGGCCTTGATTTCACAACGGGATCAAAACGACAGTAACCGTAAGCTGGCACCGTTGAAAAAGGCGGAAGACGCGGTATTTATTGACACCACCAGACTGACCAAAAAAGAGGTTCTGGCGAAGATTCTCAACAAGGTTCGAGGTTGAAAACACGGCCTTTCTCGATACAGGCTAAAGAAAGGCCGTAAACAGAAAAGCAGACTATTCTGCGACAAAATCGACCCGGCGGTTGTATTTATAGGCCTCTTCACTGTGTTCGGGGAAAAGAGGGCGCTCCTCTCCGTAGGAGACGGTGCGGATTCTGCTGGGATCAACCCCCATATTGATAAGATAATCACGAACATTTATTGCCCTTCGTTCGGCGAGAGCCATATTATACTCATTGGTACCCCGCTGGTCGGAATTTCCTTCAAGGGTAACGTTGGCGGCAGGATTTTCCTGAAGAAAGGCAGCGTTTTTTTCCGCAACCGAGAGCATGTCCTGGCTTATTCTTGCCTGGTCGAACTGGAAATAGATCGGGTCCATTCCCGGAGTACAACGGCCATGGGCCCTTTTATAGGAGTCGGATTGCGCGTCGGGGTCAAACCCTTCCTGAAAGCCGTAGGGGCTACCGGAACCGGAGCGGGAGGCGTCATCAAGGGAGCCTTCCAGCGGCAGATCACTTTCAGAAAAACCGGAAGGCGCGTCTGGATAGTCGAGGTTTTTACCGGCACCGTTTGCCCCGCCTGTTGTATCCGGTGGCGGAGTGAGGGTTTTGGGGCCGCCGCAGCCAGCCAGAGATATGACCGTCAGCATAAGGAAGATAACAAAAACACTTCTGGATAGTCGTTTCATTGTTGATCCTGAATAAAGAGTTAATTTTTTGAGGTAACTATGCAAAATCTGCAAACCTGTAGAAAATGGGGGGAGAGCCTTTATGGCCCGATAAACCACAGCATGGCTGGACAAGATAGCCTGCAGCCATAATAAATAATGAAACACAGAGGGTAGTTTAGCCGTAATATGGAAGAGGTCAAGAATATTTTGCCTCAGGTAAAGGAAAAATGGCACAAAAGCGGCTGCGGGAGGGTCTGTTTGATGGGAAGAGAAGGGATAACCGGGCATGAACTGGTCGCGAGCTGTGCCATCGGGCTTGAAAAGCTGGTCGCAGGAGAGTTGCTGAAAGATGGTGGCAAAAATATTAAGATGGCAAAAGGTGCCGTCTCCTGTCAATCCAGTCTTGAAACGGCATATCGTCTATGTCTCTGGTCCCGTTTTGCGTCAAGAATCCTGATAAAACTTACCTCCTTTACAGTACAGGACGAGGATGAACTTTATCAGAGAGCGTCTGTTTTCTGCTGGCAAAAGCATCTGCAGCAGACAACAACATTTGCGATAAACTGTACTATCAGTGGCAAGACGAAAATAACCAATAACCGTTTTGCCGCGCTGCGGGTAAAGGACGCGTTGGTGGACTATTTCCGCAGCCGCTGTAATGATCGTCCCTCTGTGCAGGTAAGCCGTCCGGAGATACAGTTCCACCTTTATCTGGAACCGGGGGAGGGCGGTGATAGAGCAGCTCTTTATCTTGATTTCAGTGGTGAACCGCTGCATCGTCGTGGTTATCGCGTTGCCACAACCCTTGCGCCGCTGAAAGAGAATCTGGCAGCGGCAATTATCGCGTTAAGCGGCTGGCAACGGGCAGAGGCGCTGATTGATCCGATGTGT
>PDWI01005226.1_pt1 | contig 16854 bp, 10 predicted proteins | sample 1430891 | NCBI WGS metagenome assembly PDWI01 (sample SAMN01162508, study PRJNA174530) | Oral metagenome, whole genome shotgun sequencing project. | biome: Marine environment; feature: Marine mammal; material: Swab sample of the gingival sulcus; isolation source: swab sample of gingival sulcus...
GCCAAAGTATCCTTTGACGCTAACAAGATTGCAGAAAATGCAAAGGAATTGATTACAACCATTAAAAAACTCAAACCTGCTACGGCCAAAGGTGATTACATGAAAAGTATTTACCTGTCCAGCACTATGAGTCCAAGTATTAACATTGATATTAAATCAGTATAGTAAGTTAAATCTAAACACATGACAAGAGAAGAAAAATCGAGAATCATTGAGGACTTAACCACTGTACTGACCGATAATAGTGTTATCTATTTGGCAGACATTTCAGACTTAAATGCTTCTGATACGTCCAACTTAAGAAGGGCGTGTTTCAAAGCAAATGTTAAAATGTCAGTGGTTAAGAATACATTGCTTGCTAAAGCAATGGAACGATCTGATAAAGACTTTGGAGAATTACCAGGCGTACTCAAAGGCAACACATCATTGATGATTGCTGAAGTGAGTAAAGCTCCGGCCAAAGTGATTAAAGACTTCCGCAAAAAATCTGAAAAGCCGGTATTGAAAGGCGCTTATGTCGAAGAATCTATTTATATAGGTGATGAGAACTTAGAAGCTCTAGTCAATATCAAGTCTAAAGAAGAATTAATAGGAGAAGTCGTTACCTTATTACAATCACCAGCTAAAAATGTTATTTCAGCATTACAGTCAGGTGGCGGTAAGTTAGCAGGTATCATTAAAACACTATCAGAAAAATAATCTGAGTACTAAATAAACAAATAAACAATTTTTAAATTTAATTAAAATGGCAGATTTAAAAGATTTCGCTGAAAAATTAGTCAACTTAACTGTAAAAGAAGTCAACGAGTTGGCAGAAATATTAAAAGAAGAGTACGGTATTGAGCCAGCAGCTGCAGCAGTTGCAGTAGCAGGTCCGGCAGCAGGTGGAGAAGGCGGAGCTGCAGCAGAAGAAAAATCAGAATTTGATGTAATTCTTAAAGCAGCCGGTGGATCAAAATTAGCAGTTGTAAAACTAGTTAAAGAACTTACCGGACTAGGTCTTAAAGAAGCAAAAGCTATCGTAGATAGCGCACCTGCTCCTGTAAAAGAAGGTGTAGCAAAAGACGAGGCTGAAGGTTTGAAAAAATCTTTAGAAGAGGCAGGCGCAGAAGTAGAATTGAAATAGATATCTACAACCTCATAAAGGGTTTAGGTCATCCCGATTTAACCATCTGGGAAGACCTAAACCATTTTGCGTATATAATTCGTTCTTTAAAAACATAGTAAAACTTATTCCATTGGCAACGCAATCAAATAATCAAAGAGTCAACTTTTCTTCAGCTCCTCTTACGACTGAATACCCTGACTTTTTGGACATTCAAATCAAATCATTTCAAGATTTCTTCCAACTTCAAACCAAAGCAGAAGATCGAGATAACGAAGGACTGTACAAAACCTTTTCCGATATATTCCCTATAACTGATACAAGAAATCAATTTGTATTGGAATTTTTGGATTACTTTGTTGATCCACCGCGATATTCACAACAAGAGTGTATCGAGAGAGGTCTTTCCTATTCAGTACCGCTCAAAGCACGACTGAAACTTTACTGTACAGATCCGGAGCACGAAGATTTTGAGACCGTAGTACAAGATGTCTATCTGGGTGCAATCCCTTATATGACCGATAGCGGCTCATTTATAATCAATGGTGCTGAGCGTGTTATTGTATCCCAATTACACCGTTCACCGGGCGTATTTTTTGGTCAATCCTTTCATGCCAATGGAACCAAACTGTACTCTGCCCGTGTCATTCCTTTTAAAGGTTCATGGATAGAATTTGCCACAGATATCAATCAGGTGATGTATGCCTATATTGATAGAAAGAAAAAATTACCGGTGACTACTTTGTTACGTGCTATTGGCTATGAGCGTGATAAAGATATATTGGAAATTTTTGATCTGGCAGAAGAAATAAAAGTATCAAAAGCCGGATTAAAACGGGTTATCGGACGTAAAACTGCTGCCCGTATTCTTAAAACATGGTTCGAGGATTTTGTGGATGAGGATACCGGTGAAGTGGTTTCCATCGAACGTAATGAAATCGTGTTTGACCGTGATACCATCATAGAAAAAGAACATATTGAAGAAATTATCGATAGTGGTTCTAAATCTATCCTTTTACATAAAGAAGATAATTTACTGGCCGATTACGCCATTATTCACAATACTTTACAAAAAGACCCCACCAACTCGGAGGTTGAGGCTGTGGAACATATCTACCGTCAGTTGAGAAATGCTGAACCGCCCGATTATGAAACAGCCAAAGGTATTATTGATAAATTATTCTTCTCTGAACAACGTTATAGCCTTGGTGAGGTAGGACGTTACAGAATGAACAAAAAACTTGGTCTTGATCTTGACATGAGTGAAGAAACACTGACCAAGCAAGATATTATCATCATCATCAAATACCTTATTGAATTGATTAATTCAAAAGCAGAGGTAGATGATATTGACCACTTATCAAACAGACGTGTAAGAACTGTTGGTGAGCAATTGGCTAACCAGTTCGGAATTGGTTTATCACGTATGGCGCGTACCATTAGAGAGCGTATGAATGTTCGTGATAATGAGGTGTTTACACCTATTGATTTGATCAATGCCAAAACCTTGTCATCGGTTATCAATTCATTCTTTGGAACCAACCAGTTGTCTCAGTTTATGGATCAAACCAATCCATTGGCAGAGATTACCCATAAACGTCGTTTATCAGCGCTTGGACCCGGAGGTTTATCAAGAGAGCGTGCCGGATTTGAGGTACGTGACGTTCACTTTACCCATTACGGAAGATTATGTCCTATTGAAACGCCTGAGGGACCAAATATCGGACTGATTTCCTCATTGGCTGTCTATGCCAAAGTCAATGCTTTAGGTTTTATAGAAACGCCTTATCGGGTAGTAAAAGATGGCGTCGTCAACGTAAAAGAAGAACCTATTTATCTCAGTGCAGAGGAAGAAGAAGCTAAGAAAATAGCACAATCTAATATGGAGATAGATGAAAATGGGGGCTTGATAAGTAACCGTATTACTGCACGTGAAGAAGGTGATTTCCCTGTTGTAACCCGTGATAAAGTGGATTATATGGACGTGGCACCTAATCAGATTGCCTCCATATCAGCCTCTTTAATCCCGTTTTTGGAGCATGATGATGCGAACCGTGCTTTGATGGGCTCAAACATGATGCGTCAGGCTGTACCATTGATCAAACCTGAATCGCCTATTGTAGGTACAGGACTTGAGAAACGGGTAGCCAAAGATTCCAGAATATTAATGAATGCCACTGATAGTGGTGTGGTAGAATATGTGGATGCTGACAAAATCATCATTAAATATGACCGTTCAGATGAAATAAGATTGGTGAGTTTTGATCCGGATGAAGTCACTTATCCGTTGATTAAATTCCAAAAAACAAATCAAAGTACAACCATCAACCTTAAGCCTATTGTCAAAAAAGGAGATCGGGTGGAGAAAGGTCAGGTTTTATGTGAGGGTTATGCCACAGAAAAAGGAGAATTGGCACTGGGAAGAAACCTTAAAGTAGCGTTTATGCCTTGGAAAGGGTATAACTTTGAGGATGCGATTGTAATTTCAGAACGGGTTGTAAGAGAGGATATCTTTACCTCAGTACATATTGATGAATATTCATTGGATGTCAGAGATACCAAACTGGGTGCAGAGGAATTGACCAATGATATTCCGAATGTCAGTGAAGAGGCTACCAAGGATTTGGATGAAAACGGAATGATAAGAGTAGGGGTAGAGGTAAAACCGGGTGATATTCTTATAGGTAAAATTACGCCTAAAGGAGAGTCTGATCCTACACCTGAAGAAAAATTACTACGTGCTATCTTTGGAGATAAAGCCGGTGATGTCAAAGATGCGTCACTGAAAGCATCGCCATCACTTAGCGGTATTGTCGTTGACAAGAAATTGTTCCAGATTGCCGTAAAAGACAAAGGCAAAAGAGCCAAAGACAGAGAAGACAGTGCCCGCTTGGAAGCAGAGTTTGAGACTAAGTACAAAATGTTAAAAGATGTGTTGGTCGAAAAACTATTCAGATTGGTCAATGGTAAAACTTGTCAGGGAGTCTTCAATGACCTTGGAGAAGAAATGATGCCAAAAGGTAAGAAGTTTACGCTTAAGTTGCTACAATCTATTGAGGATTATGCACACTTTAATAAAAGCACCTGGACAACAGACAGTCATACCAACCATTTGATTTCTGAGTTGTTACACAATTATAAAATTAAACTCAACGATCTTCAGGGAACTTTGAGACGTCAGAAATTTACAATGTCTGTTGGTGATGAGCTTCCTAAAGGTGTTGTGAAACTCGCTAAAATTTATATCGCTAAAAAACGAAAACTCAAAGTTGGTGATAAGATGGCCGGTCGTCACGGTAACAAAGGTATTGTCGCTCGTATCGTAAGAGATGAAGACTTACCATTCTTGGAGGATGGAACACCTGTAGATATCGTTCTTAATCCGCTAGGGGTACCATCGCGTATGAATATCGGTCAGATTTATGAAACGGTATTAGGTTGGGCAGGTCAGAAATTGGGTCAAAAATATGCGACACCTATTTTTGACGGTGCATCTATTAATGATATCAATGCTCTGACAGACGAAGCTGAAGTACCCCGTTACGGAAGTACTTATCTGTATGATGGTGGTACCGGAGAGCGTTTTGACCAACCGGCAACCGTAGGTGTGATCTATATGATTAAACTGGGTCACATGATTGAAGATAAAATGCACGCCAGATCTATTGGACCATACTCATTGATTACGCAACAGCCTTTGGGTGGTAAAGCTCAATTTGGTGGACAGCGTTTTGGAGAGATGGAAGTTTGGGCACTTGAAGCCTATGGTGCATCATCTATACTACGTGAAATACTGACCGTAAAATCAGATGATGTTATGGGACGAGCCAAAACTTATGAAGCCATAGTTAAGGGTGAGTCATTACCTGAACCGGGATTACCCGAATCATTTAACGTATTGTTACATGAATTGAGAGGATTGGCACTTGATGTCACCCTAAACGAATAATATTTTATCTCATTTTTATAATAAACCAAGATGGCAAGACAAAAAGAGAAATATTCTGTCAAAAAATTTAACTCAATATCAATCGGTTTGATGTCTCCTGAAAAAATCCTGAAGGATTCCAGAGGAGAAGTAATTAAACCGGAAACTATAAACTATCGTACACATAAACCTGAACGTGACGGTTTGTTCTGTGAACGTATTTTTGGTCCTGTAAAAGACTATGAATGTGCTTGTGGTAAATACAAACGTATCCGTTACAAAGGTATCGTGTGTGATAAATGCGGGGTGGAAGTCACTGAGAAAAAGGTGCGTCGTGAACGTACAGGGCACATCAACCTCGTAGTGCCTATAGCCCATATATGGTATTTCAAATCTCAACCTAACAAGATAGGTTATTTATTGGGATTACCATCCAAAAAACTGGATATGATTATCTACTACGAGAGATATGTTGTGATCCAACCGGGTATAGCTAAAAATGTGGATGGAGAGCCTATACAAAAAATGGACTTCCTTACAGAAGAAGAATATATGGATATTCTGGAGACTTTACCTCAGGAAAATATGTATTTGGATGATTCTGATCCTAACAAATTTATAGCCAAAATGGGTGCTGAATGTCTGGTTGATTTATTAGCCAGATTAGATCTTGACGAATTATCTTATCAACTGCGTGATTCAGCCAATAATGAAACGTCTAAACAACGTAAACTGGAAGCGTTAAAACGCTTAAAAGTTGTAGAAGCTTTCAGAGAATCGCAAAAGAATTTTGAAAACAGACCGGAGTGGATGATTCTCAAAGTAATTCCTGTAATTCCGCCGGAATTGAGACCATTGGTACCATTGGATGGTGGTCGTTTTGCGACTTCAGATCTCAATGATTTGTACCGTAGGGTAATCATCAGAAACAACCGTCTGAAACGTTTGATGGAAATCAAAGCACCGGAAGTTATTTTGAGAAATGAAAAAAGGATGCTTCAGGAATCGGTTGATTCTTTGTTTGATAATACCAGAAAATCATCGGCTGTTAAAACAGCCAATAACAGACCTTTAAAATCACTCTCTGATTCATTAAAAGGTAAACAAGGACGTTTCCGTCAAAACTTGTTAGGTAAAAGGGTCGATTATTCAGCCCGTTCTGTAATTGTTGTAGGGCCTGAACTGAAAATGCACGAATGTGGATTACCCAAAGCCATGGCAGCAGAGCTTTATAAGCCTTTTGTTATCAGAAAACTGATAGAAAGAGGTATTGTAAAAACTGTAAAAACAGCTAAAAAAATCATCGACCGTAAAGAACCTGTCGTATGGGATATCTTAGAAAATGTTATTAAAGGACATCCGGTATTACTCAACCGTGCGCCTACATTGCACAGGCTGGGTATTCAGGCTTTCCAACCTGTATTGATAGAAGGTAAAGCGATTCGTCTGCACCCATTGACCTGTACGGCCTTTAACGCTGACTTCGATGGTGACCAGATGGCGGTTCACTTACCTTTGGGTCCTGAAGCTATTCTGGAAGCTCAATTATTGATGTTGGCTTCTCATAGTATTCTGAATCCTGCTAACGGTGCCCCAATTACTGTACCGTCTCAGGATATGGTTTTAGGTCTGTATTATATGACTAAAGGTCGTAAAACAACACCTGAACATCCTGTAAAAGGTGAAGGTATGACGTTCTATTCTCCGGAAGAAGTTATCATTGCTTTCAGTGAAAAACGTATAGACCTCAACGCTTTTATCAGAGTACGTACTAAAGACTTAGATGAGAATGGCGAATTGGTTACGCAATTGATAGACACTACTGTTGGTCGCGTATTATTCAATGAAGTCGTTCCTGAAGAAGCCGGTTATGTCAATGATGTTTTGACTAAAAAATCATTGCGAAACATTATCGGTAGAATATTAAAAATCACTGATATACCTACGACAGCCAAGTTTTTGGATGAAATAAAACGTATGGGATATCACTATGCTTTTAAAGGTGGATTATCATTCAGTTTGGGAGATATTATTATTCCCGAAGCTAAAACAGGTTTGATAGCCGATGCCCGTAAAAAAGTGGATTCTATTGTCGATAATCACAATATTGGTTTATTGAGTACCAAAGAGCGTTACAACCAGGTGATTGATGTATGGACTGCTGCTAATAATGAGTTGACAGAATTGTCCATGAAACGTATTAGAGAAGACCAACAAGGATTTAACTCTGTGTATATGATGTTGGATTCCGGAGCACGGGGTTCAAAAGATCAAATTCGTCAGTTGGTTGGTATGCGTGGATTGATGGCAAAACCTAAAAAATCTACAGCTGCCGGTGGAGATATTATTGAAAACCCGATTATTTCAAACTTTAAAGAAGGTTTATCAATTCTTGAATACTTTATCTCTACGCACGGTGCTCGTAAAGGTTTGGCGGATACCGCCCTTAAAACGGCTGATGCGGGTTACCTTACCAGACGTTTGGTTGATGTTTCTCAGGATGTCATCGTCAATGAGGAAGATTGTGGTACGCTAAGAGGACTTGAAGTTTCTGCATTAGTCAAAAATGACGAAGTCGTAGAATCATTAGGCGAAAGAATCTTAGGTAGAATTTCATTGCATGATGTATATCATCCGGAAACTGATGAGCTTATTGTTCCTGCCGGAGGTGAGATAGATGAGATCATTGTTAAAAAAATAGAAGCTGCTAATGTGGTGAGTGTAGAAGTTCGTTCACCATTGACCTGTGAGTCTAAAAGAGGAATTTGTTCGCAGTGTTACGGTCGTAGTCTGGCTACCAATAAGATGGTTCAAATGGGTGAAGCTGTTGGTGTTATTGCCGCACAGTCCATTGGAGAACCCGGTACACAGCTTACGTTACGTACATTCCACGTAGGAGGGGTTGCAGGAACAGTTTCAGAAGAAAATAAACTGGAGTCGAATTTCAACGGTAAAATCGATATATCAGATTTACAAACTGTAAAAACAACAGATGACGACGGTAAAGACAGATATGTTGTAATCTCAAGAACCGCAGAAATAAGAATAACAGATCCTAAATCCGGATTGACTCTAAGTTCTAAAAACATTCCTTATGGTTCTGAATACTATATGGAAGGTCGCGATTCAATTAAGAAAGGTGAAGTTATCTGTAGTTGGGATCCTCACAATGCTGTTATTGTTTCAGAATTTGCCGGAAAAGTTAAGTTTGAAGATATAGAAAAAGGTCTTAACTATAAAGTTGAGATTGATGAGCAAACAGGATTTACCGAAAAGATCATCACCGAGTCTAAAAACAAGAAGATTATCCCGACACTTCAGATTATCGATCCTAAAACAGATGAAGTTTTACGTTCGTACAACTTGCCTGTAGGTGCCCATCTGAATGTAGCGGAAGGTGATAAAGTTGCCTCCGGTACCGTATTAGTGAAAATTCCACGTGCTGCAGGTAAAGCGGGAGATATTACCGGTGGTTTACCGAGGGTAACTGAGCTGTTTGAAGCTCGTAATCCGTCGGATCCTGCTGTAGTATCAGAGGTAGACGGGGTTGTGTCTTTTGGTAAGATCAAAAGAGGTAACCGTGAGATTATGGTAGAAAGCAAGACCGGAGAGGTGAAAAAATATTTGATTAAATTATCAAATCAGGTATTGGTTCAGGAAAATGACTATGTCAAAGCGGGTATGCCTTTATCAGACGGGTCAATTACACCTACAGATATTTTAAGAATTAAAGGTCCTTATAAACTTCAGGAATATATCGTGAATGAAATTCAGGAGGTTTACCGTTTACAAGGGGTGAAAATCAATGACAAACACTTTGAGGTTGTCGTAAGACAAATGATGCGTAAAGTGAAAATTATTGATCCGGGAGATACTTTATTCCTTGAAAATCAAATGGTTCATAAGGTTGACTTTATCGAAGAAAATGACAGAGTTTACGGATTGAAAGTTGTTGTGGATCCGGGAGATTCTACAGACTTAAAACCCGGACAAATCATTACGGCAAGACAACTGAGAGATGCCAACTCTTATTTGAGACGTGAGGACAAAGTACTTGCAGAAGCCAGAGATGCCAACCCGGCAACAGCTGAGCAAATAGTACAGGGTATTACCAGAGCGTCCTTACAGACCAAATCTGTGTTCTCAGCAGCGTCATTCCAGGAAACAACCAAAGTCCTTAACAATGCTGCGGTAAGCGGAAAAATAGATTATCTGGAAGGCTTGAAAGAGAATGTCATTGTTGGTAAGAAAATACCTGCCGGTACTGGTTTAAGACGTTATGATCATTTTATTGTAGGGTCAAAAAATGATATGGAAGCCTTAAATAATAACAGAGAATTTGATTATGAATAAAGACGATCAAAATAAACATAAAGAAGGGAAATTGAACATAGAATTGCCTGAGGAAATTGCCGATGGTGTTTATTCTAACCTTGCGATTATCAACCATTCTATCTCAGAATTTGTTGTAGATTTTGTCACAGTAATGCCCGGCAGACCCAAGGCTAAAGTGACCTCAAGAGTCATCTTGACCCCACAACATGCCAAAAGGTTTATGAGAGCCTTGGCTGAAAATGTCAATAAGTTTGAGCAGATGCATGGTAAGATCGAAGAACAAGAAAGTAAAACCCAAATACCATTGAACTTTGGTCCGACAGGACAAGCATAATTGCTTACTTATATATACGTTAATCTTTTATGAAAAAACATCAAATCACATTTGATGTTTTTTTTATTTAATACTATCTTGCACGGCTTAAATTTGGGTTTGCTGAAAAGCAAAGAATTGACAGATCTCAATAAGTATCGGCTGATTTGAAAACTGTATATAAGTCATCGTTACAGTCAGAATAAATTACTGAATAGAAGATCTTTTCAACGCTTAAACTAACATCAATAATTAAAGTTTAAAAAGCCCCGTTGTTGTTAGTGTTTTTCGGTAGAATCAAAATTTAATAAATCAATTTAAATCTAAACTAACTATTAAATCAATTTAAAATGTCTCAAACAAGATTAATTTTTTTTAATACACTATTGTTTTTCTTTCTACTGGCAGCACATAGTCAAGAAACTTTGGATTCTGTTCAAAAGTTGGATGAAGTCATTATTGAAAACACCAGATTTTCTCTACCTGTCTCAGAAGTGTCTCATAATATACAGTTGTTAGAATCAGAATCTATCAATTTATTACAAAGTACAACCCACGCGGCACTACAAAACCTGAATGGTGTGGATCTCAGACATAGAGGGATTGCCGGGATGCAGTCTGATTTATACATAAGAGGAGGGAACTTTAACCAATCACTTTTAATGATAGACGGTATCAGTATGAATGATTTACAAACAGGACATCATATGATGAACGGGATGTTAAATCCACAAGTGATTGACCGAATCGAAGTTGTCAAAGGTTCTGCATCCAGACTGTACGGACAAAATGCCATGAATGGGATGGTCAATCTGGTGACCAAAAAACCCCAATCTAATAAAACACTATTTAGCCTTAATGCAGGTAGTTTTGATACTTATGGGGCAACGATATACACTCAGCAAATGCTGGATAAGAATAATTCTGTTGTTTTTCAAATCAACAGATTGGATTCCAAAGGTTACAGGTATAATACAGATTTTAAACATTTGAACTCCTTTCTGAAGTTCAATCTCGGTGCTTATGAGGTATTGTCTATGTACACCCAACGCGATTTTGGTGCCAATGGTTTCTATGCTAACCCTGAGTATAGTGAACAATACGAGGAAACCAAAACAAGTCTGTTGGCGGTAAAACGCTCATTTGGCTTTGAGAATTTCAAGCTTAATTTAAGCGGCTCATGGCGTTATAATGATGATATGTACTTATTCTTAAGACACGATCCTGATTATTATAAAAACACGCACGAAAACAATCAAATCAATATTGCGGCAAAAACTTCCTTTGACAATGTTTTAGGTCAGTCTGCAGCAGGGATAGATTTCCAGTTTGGTAACTTAGTCAGTAGTAATCTCGGTAATCATGACAGACAAACTGTTTCATTTTTTGGAGAGCACAGGGTTAAACTAATGGATGATAAACTCTCTCTTAATGCCGGATTCAATGCTGTCAACTATTCTGATTTTGGCTTTTTTATGTATCCCGGGTTTGAAGCCGGATTCAAGGTCAACCAACAGCTAAAGCTTTATGCTAATTATGGGCTTACCAGTAGAATTCCTACCTTTACCAATATGTATTATAACAGTCCGGTGGAAGCGGGGAATGCAGATCTTAAGCCTGAAAAAGCTGAAACAGTTGAATTAGGCTTTTATGTGGATAAAAATAATGTGAATTTTCATTCAGCGGCTTTTTACAGACGTGCCACAGATCTTATAGACTGGGTTAAAAAACCGGCAATCGATGACAAATGGCATGCCGTTAATTACAACCGGGTAGATGCTATGGGAATTGAGCTTGATTTTAATTATGCCTTCAAACTACTGAAACATCAACAGAATCTTAATTTTGGTTATACCTTTATGGATGAAACCATTGAAGATTCCAATGCACTGACCAGCCGTTACCGGTTAAACAGTTTTAAACATCAGTTGGTAACGAGCTACAGGGGACAATTCATCGAACAATTGACTCACCAGATAGATTACCGTTTAGCCCAACGTTATGATAACGAATCTTATGGAGTCGTGGATTTGTCATTAGCCCTTCAAATAAAAAAGTGGACTTTAAAAGCCCAATTAAAAAATCTTCTCGATGCAGAATACTCAGAACAATACGGGGTTCCTATGCCGGGCTTTCACATGCTAACAGGATTGTCATTTAGCTTCTGATAGATGTTGATTCTTTTGTTGATAAATATACACCGGCTGCTGATGATGCCAGAGGTATAGTTGTATTTTTATATAAAATATAACGGATAATGGATTTACATTTTGAAGACAGTACTTTCAATAGTTTGCATCGTTTTGAAAAAATGTTGAAGACGGATAGCATTTTTTTCTTTGATTCGTTGGAATTTGAAGAAATCATAGCCTATTATATTGATCATGGTAAGATTTTTTTGGCTAAAAAAGCTTTAGATTTAGCGGTAAGTCAATACCCCAAATCTGTAGATATCAATGTGCTAAGATGTGAAGTTTTGATTGCGGAAAACAAGTTGAATGAAGCAGAGATGTTATTGGATGATCTGTTTATTATGGATCCAGACAATGAAGAAATCTACATCCAAAAAGCCCGGTTATTATCTAAGCAGAACGATCATGAAATGGCGATTGACTACCTTTTGGTGGCGTTGGATATGATAGATTCAGAGTACCATATAGATATATTCTTTATGCTTGGATCTGAGTATTTGTTGTTGGAGCAACACAGTGTTGCCAGAAATTACTTTGAGAAATGTTTGGTTTTAGATCCTACAGATACGCAATTGATCCATAATATTATCTACTGTTTTGACATGGATAAAGCCCATGTGGAAGCTATTGCCTTTTTAGAAGCCTTTATTGATTCTCATCCTTATCATGAGATTGCATGGCATCAGTTGGGAAAAGAACACTTCAAATTGGGCAGGTATTTTGAAGCGCTGGATGCTTTTGATTATGCCATATTGATTGATGAAAAGTTTACAGGAGCTTATGTAGAAAAAGCAAAGACTCTGGAAAAGCTACAGCAGTTTTCACAAGCGGTTCAGTGTTATAAAATAGCCGCTACTATGGAAGACCCTATGAGTTTTGCTTATCTGCGTATGGGGTATTGCTATGCCAAATTATCTGATGTAGCGCAATCTTTGGAGAGTTATCAAAAAGCTTTAAATCTGGATCCCAACCGGGAAGAACCGCTAATAGCCATCATAGAATTGTTGACTAAACAACAACGGTATCATGAGATTATTCCTTATGCACAACAACTCATGAGTATAGATGATACCAATGTAAAATACATCAAATTGTATGGAGATGTCAATATGAAAAATGCTTTCTTTGATAAAGCTGTTGACTGTTATAAGAAATGTATCATTATGGGAGATAATAAGCTGGATGTATTTTTACGTTTGGCAGATGCGCTGTACTATATTGGTGATTATCAAAAAGCCATTGATGTACTGCATGATGCTGAACTCTTATTCTCTCAACATTATAAGATTGCCATCAGATTAAGTGGCTTGTATTTCTTAAAAGAAGATTTTGAGCAGGGTTTGAGGTTTTTCAAATATTTCCATCATTTAAAACCCAATAGTGTAAGATTGTTCAGAAGGCTTTTTCCCGCAGTGCTTAATAAAAAAGACATCCGTAGTTTACTGTCTAACCATCAATTAATTGAATAAAACAACTTATAGAATGACACAAAAGCGTCCGGCGATTGCTTATGTATGGATCGTCTTAAAAGGTATGGCAATGGGAGCAGCCGATGTTGTTCCCGGGGTTTCCGGTGGGACAATAGCATTTATTTCCGGTATTTATGACGAACTACTGGAAAGTATCAATGCCATTGGTTTTGGCCTGATTAAAACATTTAAAGAGCAAGGCTTGAAAGGCGTATGGCAAACCATCAACGGGAACTTCCTTCTGGCTTTATTTTCCGGTATTTTAATCAGCGTTTTATCATTGGTCAAATTATTGAGTTATTGGTTACAGAAAGAACCTGTATTGGTATGGGCATTTTTTTTCGGCTTGATTGTGGCAAGTATTATATATGTGGTGAGGCAGGTCAAAGATTGGAGAATTGCAACCTATATAGCATTGGTTTTGGGGATAGTACTTTCTTATGCCATTGTCAGTATTTCTCCGGCGGTCAATAATAGTCCCGGAGTATTATATCTGATGATGTCCGGAGCCATTGCAGTATGTGCCATGATTTTACCCGGTATTTCCGGAGCTTTTATTTTGGTGCTTCTCGGGGTTTATGCTTTTGTGTTGAACGCGGTTCATACCTTTGATATTACGTCAATAGTCTGGTTGGGTTTAGGCGCTATCATCGGTTTGCTGACCTTTGCGCGACTACTCAAATTTTTGCTTACCAAATACAGGGCTGTCACACTCGCTGCTTTGACAGGAATTATCATCGGGTCACTCAACAAGATATGGCCGTGGAAAAAAGTGGTCAAACAGATTACCGTCGAGGATAAAATTATCGTACTGAAGGACAAAAGTGTATTACCGTTTGATTATCCCGGAGAATCACATGTGTTATTAGCAGTATTACTGGCTGTTGTAGGTTTTGCAATCATCATTATTCTTGAAAAATGGGCTCAAAAAACGCCATAAATGCATTGCACTTTGGGTTAATTGGTGAACAATTGGAACACTCTTTTTCAAAGTCTTATTTCGATGCTCACTTTCCCACTCAATACCAAGTTCCTGCAACGTATGCCAATTTTGAAATACCTCATAAGGATGGGTTAAAAACATTTTGCCAAACTAAGGCTATGGAGTTACAGGGGTTTAATGTTACCATTCCTTATAAAGAAACTATTATGTCTTTTTTAGACGTTATTGATCCTGATGCCCAAAACATAGGGGCTGTCAATACCGTCAAGCAAACCAACGGCATACTGACCGGTTATAATACAGATTGGATAGGGTTTAAAACTATGTTGCAGCCCTATTTACGGGCAAAGACCCATAAGGCGTTGATTTTGGGCACAGGCGGGGCTTCAAAAGCAGTGGCTTATGCTTGCCGGCAATTAGATATACCATACACATTTATTTCATCTACGGACAAGCGCTACTGGTCTTATAAAGATGTTGATTCTTTGGTGCTCAGTACTCATAACATCATCATCAATACAACCCCTCTGGGAATGTATCCCAACACAGATGCGTGTCCTGAGATACCTTATGGGGCGATTAACGCCTCACATACTGTTGTAGATTTAATCTATAACCCCTCGCTAACACTGTTCTTATCCCGTGCTGCAGATCAAGGAGCGACCGTCATCAATGGGCAAAAAATGCTCGAAATCCAGGCAGAGAAGGCATGGGAGCTATGGCTCTCATAAGGTGGGGCTATCTCAAAGGATTTAGCTTGTTTAAAAAACGTTTTATTTTTTTGGTTAAGCGGTATTGGCGGTAAAAGGTGTCAAATGCCGTATAATGAGAACTTTCTATAAACTTCACAAATGGGATTGACAGCTCTTGTTTATGTTGGAGGTAAGGTAATACATCTTCAGCCATAAAAGCTTTAATCATACCGTGTAAGGTTTCTTTTTGTTGTGAGTTAAAGGGCATTGATAAATATCTGAATTCAAACGGTTCGTGTTCTACAAATAGGGCTAAATGCCGGGCATGACTTTCAAATAAATTATAGCGTTGGTAGAAGTGGTGTAACAGCTCAAACCATTGGGGTATCTGACGTAATACTTTACCGGCTTGTTCGTTGATTTTATGATGGTTTTGATTCTCGTGTTCCCGGTAGTGATAGACACCCTGCGGATTGAGCGATACCTTACTTGTCAAAGCCAACAGTTGATGAGAAAATAGTCCATCCTCACAGGGTTGTATGCCTTCCGGAAACCTTACATCCGGATATTGTTTGAGGAATTGATGTCTTAACAACATGGCACAAGTGGGAAATGCAGGGGCATCTGGCATTCTTTGGCAGTAATAGTCGCCTATAACAACAAAGTCACTATTATTGTTTATGGCGCTGTCATAAGAGGTTTGTAAAAAATCTTTAGCTATGGTATCATCAGAATCCATAAAATAAATATACGTGCCACCTGCTTCTTTTAAGCCGTTGTTCCGGGCTATGGATACACCGGCGTTTGCTTGCTCAAGATACTTGACTCTTGTGTCTCGTTTTTGCAGCATTTGACAGATAGAACCGGAATGATCAGTACTGCCATCATTGACCAATATGATTTCAAGGTCTTTCAACGTTTGATTCAGCACACTCAGGACAGCTTCTTCTAAAAAACGCGCAACGTTATACACCGGCATGATGACAGAAATCTTTATTGGGCTATGAGTCATGGTTAATCTGATGTTTTAATTATTTTTGTATTCTAAGCAAAAACCACCCGATGGCAAAGATACTATATTTCTATCCGGATAATCCATTAATTATAAATCAGGGTAATAATGCCAGAGCGCATAAGTTACTCCATTATTTTAAATCCAGAAATTTTACCGTTGATTTTGTGGGCGAACAAAACAGATCAGGTTCGTTTACTCCGGAAAACATCGATGAATTGAAACAAACACAACTTATCAGAAACGGCTACTTATTACCCAAAAAAATCATCAGTGGTTTAAGGTATTTGTTGGGTACATCTATCCCAACTAAAATAACCCGTTATCCTAAAGGTTTTCAACGGGTGACCTATAATCAGATCAATGCTTTTAAAGCCGTTTTGAAAGAAAATGAGTACGATTATATCATCATATCTTACGTGTTGTTTGCGCCGTTTATCAAAGATAGATCATTGACCAAAGGCGCTAAACTCATCGTCGATACCCATGATTTTTTTACCGGTCAGTTTTACAACCCTGAGCTGAGAAAACCTGATTTAGGACGGTTGTTCAATACAGAGATTAATTTATTGAATTTGTTTGATGTCATCTGGTCCATATCCCCGGATGAGCATTTTGTTTTCAGCCAATTTTTACCCTCAAAAACAATCCTGACAATACCGCATGGCGAACAGGATAAGAGTCATCTGGTACAAGACAACCGGACTATAGATGTGTTTTATGTAGGTAGTAATAATCCCCATAACCTCAATGCGGCCAGATGGTTTTTTGAAAAGGTTTATCCGCTTTTACCGGAACATATCAATATAACTGTCGTGGGTAGAGTCAATCAAGTCATCCCTGATTTACCCCGCGTGACCAAAAT